>Ga0307517_10011398_pt1 | contig 12318 bp, 17 predicted proteins | sample 23_EM_MG_FD_194515 | JGI IMG/M metagenome (GOLD analysis project Ga0307517, IMG submission 194515) | Populus trichocarpa ectomycorrhiza microbial communities from riparian zone in the Pacific Northwest, United States - 23_EM | ecosystem: Host-associated > Plants > Roots > Unclassified | place...
GTTCAAGGCCCACTGCGTCCACCTAAATGTGAAATGCCGCAATCCTGGGCTTTGCCGCTTGCCGGCGTGTTCAGCTGTCCGCTCCGAATGACCGATCTTCCGAAACCCCGGCCACAATGTCGTTGAGGAAGACCCCAACATCTTCATTATCAGGTAACTACAATTCATACCGCTCGGTGCTCTGTCGATTAAATGTTAACCACAGTGATCGAGTTACTTGCGATGCGCGTTTGGCACCGGGCTCTGGCTGGAATCCGGAGAGCGCGTTCTGGAGGTGTTTCTCCAGCGACGACGTCCTCGTCTCCTGCCACCAGACTTCCCCTGGAGATCGTCGAAATGATCACCGCCCATCTCATCTATGACACGCCGAGTCTCCGCCCCTGACCTGTTACTCCTGGTACATCGCCGCAATTCCCCACCTTCATCACACCCTTATCACATCAACCTATCACCGGCACTTAGACAGTAAATTTGAGTGGCCCAAACCGCTCGTTCACATGGGCAGACTTGGTTTGCTTCCCTTGATAAAGAAGCTCCACATCCACGATGGTGTACCCTATAACGTCGGTGGATTTTCCCCAGAGCAGTTCAACTCCCATACCCTACGTCAATTTTCTGCGTTGGCCAACGTCCAGGAACTTGAGATAGACCACTTGAATATCCCAAAGTTCATACCGAGGCTTCGACAATACTTTGGTCAATTCCCACCGACGGTCCGATCTCTCGCCCTGAGAGAACCTAAAGGGTCCCATCGGCAGGTTATATACTTCATCGGACTGTTTCAGCACCTGGAAAACCTCAAACTCGTTTTCAGGATCTGCAAACCCTACCCCCAGGAAGAACTGGTGGGCGACCCGATGCTCATTCCACCATTTTCCCCTCCGCTGCGAGGGCGACTGGCGATGATGTATTCCAGGAGAGTGGAGCTTGTGGAGGACATGATTGGCCTGTTTGGAGGGATCCGATTCCACTCCATGAATCTTTTCAATGTGGATGGGATGCGGCTCCTATTGGACACTTGCGCGGAAACATTGAAAACATTGCGGCTGTTTCCAACACCTCCTAGTGAGCAACTTTCTCTAAGTGACATGTAACTTACAGCTAACCATTCCACAGTTGGATCCTCCCTTTGGGACTTTGATCTATCACAGAACAAGTCCCTTCAGACGCTCGAGGTCCCGGTGTACTCTGTTGTTAGTGGGGGACCGGGACCCCCCACACACATGCTTTCAACCATCGCGTGCCCTGTGTTCTCCAAGGTCGTCATCCTTTATCGAGACTCCGACTTCCGCGGTGTGCACTCCGGGTGGGCAGGCGGTCAAGCTGACGCGGTGGAGGAAGCCTTGCGGTACCAAAGGCAATTTGAGGTTTTCCATGAGATGTACAAAGTGCGGGACTTTCATCTGGTATTGTGTGCTGATGTTTGGGACCGTATGGGGGAGTACGCGGTGTGGTTGTTGAAACAGGCTGTAGCAGCAGAAAAAGCAAAAGGGGGGTTTGATGAGCTTTTCCCAGAACCGTTGGCGATTCCTAGTCCCCGGGGCTCCCGCCCTGACCCCCCAGATAGTTTTCGTGATGGTTCTCCCATTCCCTGGGTCTCACTGTAGAACATATATAGCGACATAAATCCAGTTGTGGTTACAATCGGGAATTGATGGAGCTCGGAGGACCATCGATCTGGTGCGGGTGGGAGAATTCTTTCCATCACCGAGGACGAAAAACAAAAGCGGCACCGCGAATAATTAAACTGCCCATTTCTACCGGGACGCGTTTCCGCATTGTATCGCGGGATTTTGCATACGTATCTCACAAGGTTTATTGATCTGTACCCGGTCAAGCGGTGCATATTTACGCAGTTCTCCCGTAGTCAGTTTGTCAAGTTGTGGGTTGTACGCACAGGATGCCCAAGGTGAAGTTCGCTCGACTACAGCAGCAGTGCGTCAATCTCGCAGATCTTTCCCGAGTGCTGGTGAACCACCTCTGCCGTCGAGCCGCTGGTCACCAGCCACCAGCCAACCCGATGTAATACAGACTTTTCATTCAGTGCGCCTGGTCGGGACGATGTGCGTGGATATTTCATGAAGAGGAAAACTGGAAGTCGGGAGTGAACGGAGAAAGGCGCCAAAAACGTACGGTCGCGCATAATCGCAACTTGAAGCTTGAAGAAGGATCCATTTCGCCCTTGGGCAAGCAGATAAACGCATGAGAAAAACACTGGAGTCCACATACTGTGGGAACGCGACCAACTTGGCGGCCATCCGTCATCGCTCCAGCCAAAACTGAATTGACCGGATATTTCAGGAAGTGGCACTGGACAGTGCAGGGTATCCGGATCTCTCGAATTCCGTGAGAACCTCAAAAAACGCCATGACTGCCTGCACAAAATCATTTCCCCAGCACTGGTGGCCTTCGTGTTTTTTGCTGGGAGACAGGTGCCTGGGGTACCTTAGCGAGGCGAACGAGATGTAGGGCCACATGTTTTCGCCGTATGTGCATCGTCAGCCACCTCCTCGGGTCCGACAGGAGGGGTGGGTTACCGCATACATTATATAGCGAAGCTGGGACCGGAGCCCCGCGGGCCTCGAACGTAGCCTCAACTGTCGTCAAAACTCCACTCGAGGCGAGAATAGGAGGCCGCTACGCATAAGCGATGTGCTAGATCCGCGGACTGATGTCAACCCGGTCGGCATCGTGCCGTTGACCGTCGTAAGGGTGCTATAATAATAAAGTTGAAGCCTGAGTGATTCTGGAGAATATATGCTTCCGTCGGGTTAGGAGGATCAGACGCGCTCCAAGTTCAGAACAGAAGTGCAATAACATCTATTCAGCGTCTCGGTCGGGGTTCGCTGGCCTGTGACGAAGGGGAGTGGCCAAGTCCAGGTCCGGTTCCCGATTGAAACTTGTGGAAAATGACATAGTTGTGAGACTCCCCTCGTTCGCATCCTCAGTCCTATCCGCGACCTCCTTCAGGGATAATACAAGCCGTGAAATCATGACCGGCATGAAGCTAATCCGTGAGTCGGAGGGGGGTCAATGCTGACGATGTAATACGGTAGCGTTGTGCCACATACACTTCTAGTCCACTGGAAAACGGAATGAATAAGGGAGGTCAGAGGGGGACAATCCAACGACGTAGCTCTCACATTGCAGGGAGGATTTTCAAACCCGGCTAGATTTGGTGGATTGTTGGTCAGCGTCACCGCAAAGGGGCCATAACCCGAAGAATGAAACCCAAAACCATACCCGTGCTGCCCACACCGTTACAATGAGCAATAGGTGAGAGAGGAATATTGTGAAAAAATAGACAGTAACATCGCTAATGACAGCGCGCAGCATCGTGGAGAGGGCAAAATGTCGGACGTATCTCAAGACCTCAGCCACCATCGAAACGAGGGCTATCGTGTCTGCAACGAACGCGGTGAGCGTGGTTCAGACTTTGAGGGTCATGAAGAACATACCGAAGGCGAGGATCGATAGCTCGAAGGCGATCCCGACGGATAACGTTTTGTTGTGATCGTACAGACAGACCCTGAAAGGGTCCAAAGGGATGGTAGGGTGGTGTACGACTAGAGTGCCTCAGTTCGAGCTATCGCAAGACGAATAAATAACATGCGACTCACTTCTGTCGGTAATGTTACGGAGGAGTGCGATACCTAAGCCCGCATGAATCCCTCCCAGAATTAAAAACGCCCATAAGAGCTTTTGGTTCAGCCTACTCAGGGCGTATGCCCTAACAAGAAGCATCGAGGTTTGAGATACAGTTGGGTTATTGGACTCGTTACTTACCTGATGCCAATGAAAATCTGCGCAAGATGGCAGGACAGCACATAAAAAAATATTTGGGCAGAGATAGCCCTCTTGCACCTAGCAAACGTAATCAATTTATATGCAGCAAATTTTCCAGTCGACACACATCTAACAAAGTGGCTCTCGTCAGGAGTCAAGCAAGATTTGAATGGGGGTCATCACACCTCAACTGGAAGGTGGTGCGCTGTGGAATCGGAAAAAGTCAGTGGGTTCCCATCTTCGGCGTGGGGCACAAACCAACGAGACCCAGAGTTTTGTTGGCGAGAGGCGCGTATCTATTCTGATGGAAAGTGTGAGTCCGCGTGGACTGCAGCGTTAGATCGCAGCCACCCACAACGATGAACAGGTAGAATACTGGGCGTCCATAAGTCACTTGCGTGCGTTTGTAAGCGAAAGAATCAATAGGCTTACTCCAGGTTTTTCTTCCTCCCCAAGCATATCGTATCTGGTTGAAGCCAGGATTCAGAGTCAATGCGAAGGCGATTCAAACGCGTATCGCACCTCACGGTCCAAAGTGAGGAAGTAGTCGTACAACAGAATGGCTGCCACAGCAGTCGAACAATACTGGATGGAAGGTGGGAGTGGTGACCCCACGCGAGCGGAGCGGGCGTACCTTGTTGACCATGCTGGATACGCAAGCAAAGCAAGTCACTCAGCAATGGACAAAAGGTGAAGTCACAGAATAACTCACAAGTCCTCGCCAATCCTTGTTAGATGAGCTGCGATCGACAGATCCATGTCGTGTCCCGGGTGGCAGGAGGAGACACCGGGCGGACCTCAATGGTGAACTTATGGCGGACGGTAACCAGAACGCTGGGTCTCGACCTCAACGGAGCCCCGCTGCCGGAACCTAGAGGACGCGACCACCACCATCCGGTGGAGTAATTGCACGGCAAAGGCGGAACAGCGCGACCCTGTGTACACTGGGAGGTGGACAATGCCAATTTGCTGTCATATTCAATGTTTGAAAATTATGATCAGCAGATCCCCTGTGTGTGACAGCGACAACATTGAGCCGGAGGACGAGATGAGCGCTAAATTCCCTTTCCGCCGCTTCTAAGTAGGCAAGAATGCTTACATTTCCCTCTATTTGTGTGCCGTAGGTCTGCCTAGCGCGGCAACCCCTTTCGCCAGAATGGCTGCATGTCTAATAGGCCTCCATCGTCTTCAGGGCAGCTTCACGCTCCCGCTTGAGTCAAGTACTCGAGTTTGCACGTTCTGTTGTAAGCTTTGGAAGACGTTGCGTCCCTTTTCTTTGACCCAGCCCACTGCGAAGCTCGTCACCACATGTAACCATTGACAACAAGGGAATCGAAACAGGCAAGTTCGTCGTAGGGCTGCCAAGCGGGTCACGGCGAACACCGTTGAGAATTAACTTGGATAAAACGCATGGAGTAATAGTACACGAACCCGAACAAAGATAGCAGAAGATTTCATAATCATACTAATTTTGTGCGACGCGCAGCCCCTGTTCACGCCCACGGTCCCGACTGACCAGCCTCGAATAGCCGTTAATAAGAACCCAGCCTGGTTCCCGTGTCTTCGGACGCATGCGAAGGACCCTCAGTTGATCGGTAGGATGTCTCAAACTCGCATGTTTGTAGTCCTTGTGCATATCTGCGACGACCCAACCGCGCTCACCACGGTAAACCCACACCTGCTGCTCGTCAGTTGCTAAGTTACGGTGGACGAAGATGTATCCCGGCTCCATCTCATCTTCCATCGGCGGGGGGTGCTCAATCTTGTATGGAGATTCCGTCGTGTACCACACGGTGGAACCAGGAGAAGCGTATGACGTAGACGCGTACGGTCTTTCGTGATGGATGGGGCGGCTCAGGGGAAAGGATATGCGGCCACGCCCAGAGATCGGTCCGGATTCAGTGACCCAATCGATGCTGGCACCGCCACCGTTCGACGGTATGTAAACGGTCGGGGACCCAACAAGTGACACCCGATCTTGAACAGGAGATGTCAAAGAAGACGGCAGAGGGTGGGTAACTGACAAGGAGTGGGGATAAACGTCGGAGTATTCCTGGCGTACGGACCTCTGCTGGTGGGCGTATTGAGTCGGATCCTACGGATGACAATAAGATCAAGCCAAGCCGGTCAAAGACGGGTAGCACGGACAGGTTGTTCTTCAGATCCAGACTCTTCTGGAGCGAGGAAACCCAGGAATGGGAGTGACGCTAGCGCTCCTCTGATATATTGAACCGTAGAGCCGAGGGCAGTTATGGTCTGCCTGGATTGAAAGTATAGCCGTTGGGTGAATAACATGACAGGGCGAACATTGTTCATACCTCTCATTGACAGGGAGTACGTCCTTGTTCGGCATTTTGGCAGTTTGCTGGAATACGTGGCCATCACTGTCGTCCCTACTCTCTGTCGCACGCTGTAGGAATATCAGTTCATTGCCGTTGCAGAGTGGGTGTCAGAAGTGTCTTACTGTATACGCCTGGGCAAGCGCATTGGTCATATCTTGATCATAAGTTTCGTCGGAAATCCGTCGACTATAGCGTTGCAGAGATATCGTGACTCGGGGCTGCAGTGTTCCTCTTTCAGGCTCTGCGGTGGTTGGACGCGGGGGGAGAAGAAGATTTAGAATCCCAGAACCAAGCCCGCTCTCGAGTCCTTTTATCTTTCCCCGAGTGTGTTTCCGCCTGACTCATCTGGCGTTCGACGCTTTAAGATAGGATCGCCTGAAAGAGAGTCCTTTGTGCCCAAGTAACATGTCAGGCGATTGTAACGAGCAAAGACGGGCGCCGGAGCGGGGGAATTTGAAAATGATCTCATTGTGGGGGCTGTAACCACGTGATGTAAAAATCCCAAGCAAACAAAGCTCGAAAACGGCCGGACGGCCATAGCCCCGAATATACCGTGTGCAATAATGCGGTATAAACCTATCGACTATTTAACCGCTTCTTTGCGGTATACCAAGAGGCAAGAGTTATCCAACTCGGAGTCCCATCCGCTCGAACGGCCAAGTATCTGTCCCCAAATGTCGGGTGCTGGGTCTTGACGCTGAGCTGTATGGCAGCCCACTGCTTCTCGTTACCCAAGAGCCAAACCTGCAATGTATCATCCGTCAGGTTCCTGTGGATGTATAGAACGCCTGGTTCGTCCTCTGGAACAGGTTCCGGGGGATTGGAAAGGTCTTCGTACGAAGCTGTGGTCATCCAGATGGTCTTTCCCTGGCTGTGGACCGACGTCCTGAACGGCCGAACCTTTCTTGACGGTTGTAACGATAGAGAGGGAAGATCCCTTGTTTTAAAGCCGGTCGCGATTGGCACTGAATTACAATCGAAAGGTTCGGGCGAGCCGGGGTGAATCGAATACTGTGAGAACGGACTCGCGTCGATCCTGGATGGACCCGCTTGCTGTGTTTGAGCAGGGGATAGAGCGTGAGGTTCGTCTGGGACCTCCATATTCTTGGCCGTTCTTGCCTTGTGGATGAGTTCGGCGAATTTCTGGATCACCGCGAGAGTTTCTGGATCGGTATCCGGAGGGATTGTCAATGCCCCGGTCATACTCTCATCCGTCGTATCCCTTCGTTCAGCAGGGCTCTCTTGAGGTATGCCCGAAAGAGTCGGGGACTGAGAATGGCTTCGGGCATCGGCGCCGTACTTTCTATCCAACAGAGCGATAAACGCGGCGCGACGGTGCTCTTCCACAGGTTCGTACATTCTAATCAACGGTTAAAATATGTGAGCCTGACTGAACAAGCCTCATGGGAATAGCACGTACTGCTCAACACTTCCCAACTCGTGACCATCTTTGTCATCCCTGAGAACCTTCCATTCCGGCACGAAAAACCAACGGCTGAGCCTGCCTTTCGCCCGCATCTTCAAATAGTCAAAGTGGATGATAACGCAATACATTGCGACGCAAAAGACCGCGACTTGCAAGAATGCGGTATGAAAGAATCTCTTTACATCGTCCCAATATCTGTGAAAGAAAGTCGTGCCCAAATTCCATGAGGGGCAACCACGACAAATTGGTGATTCACGTACCTGCAAATCCGATCTTCGGGAGGCGGGGGAAAGCGGTATTGGAGTAACTAAAGGTATACCATTACATGAGTGGCTCAGCGAAAAGGGGTGGGGAAACTCACAGTTGCGCAATCAACCTTGTGACCATCGACACATTCGCAAGCGTCCGGCATCACAATACAGGGATTCCACAAAGAGAGTTAGGCACAAGTATCGGATTTCCAGAGAGGGTACGCCGATGAAGGGAGTGAAAGACGAAAGACTTTAATCATCCCATCAGCCTCGTGGGAGTCGGATGTACGACCCGATTTCATTCACCGCGAACAGCGCGACTCCAAAGTGGAAAGATCACGATGCGTAAGAGCTTTGGTCACATATCCAGAGGAGAGCGTCGCACGCCGGCACGATAGCCCCGAGGGCCGTCGCGCATAACGAGACTCCCAAGAGGTCATGTTGTGCAACCGCGAGGGTCGGTCGTGAGGAAGTCCGCCTCCGTCCAGCTAGCCTTAGAAGATCGCCGAGTTACCGGAGCCATCCACCGCTAACAGGGTTCATTCCCAGTGGAAAACGCCCCAAGTGGGAAGAACGGAAGCAGAAGTAGATGAGAGACCGGAGACAGTCCGACCCTCGCTTCGGCAGGACCCGACGGATGGCTCGGCCGATCACATTCCCACGACAGCTTACGCTTAGAGTCAATGGATGATCTCTACGGGAACGCGTGGGGCGACCAAGTAAACGACTACCCCTCCAATCCAACTTATCCGCTCCCCACATGGAATGCACAACCCCCTTCTCCCAAATCACCATCGCCCGTAGAAGACGACCAGAACGACAATCATGTGAACTATGACGAACACGAAGATCTTACGACGAAGCCGCAGTTTCCCACCGACGCTCCGGACACGAGTTGGACGACGGGTGCCGTACCTTGGCCGGTGAGGGAGAGTCAGGATCAGCATTACTCTGCTTGGACACCTGCGTCCCCTGCGAATGTATGGAGTTCGACGACACAACCGCAGTCACCCACAGTTCCAACCCCGGCACCCTCTGATGATATACCACCTGTATCCCCTCCACCTGCCTCTCTGCCCGAAGAGCCGATGAAAGAGCCTCCCATACCATCGGAACAACCGCAGGGTACACCAGTTCAATCCAGGGCACCCAGTCCCGATCAGTTTGGTACCTTCGAGTCGGGAAACGTTGACACAACAATTCCTGTGGAAGGAGGTGGATGGGGTTCACCAAAGCACTCCACTTTTGATGACTCTGTAAACTCATCCGACGCTTGGGGTCAGCAGGCTACGACGAAGGAACGCGTTACGGAGGCGGAGCCGGTGGACGAGTGGGAGGCCGCCAGACGGGCGAAAGAAATGCTAGATAGGAGGGTGGTGTGTATGCTCTCGTAACTCTTGATTTCAATGACTTTTTGAGCCGTTCATTGTAGCCTCCGGAAGTCGTTGCGAGCATTATCGAAACCTTCGAACAGTTCTCCGAAAAGATGTGGCAAGAAGGCTCATCGAGTAGTTCACAACCTCCAGAGGAGTGGCTTCAGAGTTGGAGACGTGGTTTTGATAGCGTAGAAGGCCTGTAAGTGGCATCTTCTCCTTGTTGTACTCCAGTTCTCATCCGCAATATTTTCAGCAACAACCTCGTCGACACACTCCTCCCAGAATACACTTTCGCTCCCCGAGTTCCATTCACCAAATCGGCAGTTGCAAAAGAGATGACGAAATCGCTACGTCTCACAAGACACTCAGCCATCACTCGACTTAGTCCAATGGCACATTTCATGCATAACAAAGGGTCGTCATCAGATTGGGAAACAGCTGTTAAAAATCGGTCTGATGAGGTTCCGGATGACATGCCCGTCGGTTGGCGTATAGTGGAGAAAAAGGAAGAGACCCCAGCGGTTGAGACCAAGAAGAGATCCGGCCTATTTTCTTCCCTTTGGAACCGCCGTGAGGGCTCAACAACGAGTCTTCCAAGCATTCAGGATGCCAAGACCTCCCTCGTGCGGGACTCCCCAACCGAATCATCCCCTACCAAACCTGCCTCTTTTACAGAACGTATAGGAACACCCCCGACAGTTCCACCAAGGACAGCCTCACAATCGCCAAGGCAGAGCGTAGAAGGACGAAGATCACAGTCCGCGTCTAGCAATAGACTCTCAAAGCCTCCACTGGTCCCACCAGTGGTCACTGCTTCGGTCTCCGCTTCGTCGGCGAACACGGCCTCGCTGGTCTCGTCGATTGGCCAGTCTCCTACAGATGCCATGACGAACCCCATTGAACCCACTGCCACCACGGATGGGCCTGCACAATCCGCAGTCTCGAGGTTCTTGAACCGCTTCTCTCGACCAAAGTCTACTGCCAACCACAACTCCCTCTCGCTATCATCGGAGGACCTCGATTTTCTGTCGGATGTCCCCGTGGTTCATAGTGTCAACGATGTAGGCGACAGGGATGATGACGTGCCATTAGGGAAGCAGAAGGCCATGATGGAGAGCAAACAGGAAGCGGTGCTTGCGACACCCCTCACTGCCACGCCTTTAAGAGCGAGCACATCAAATCGCCCGCCCCCTCAGACAGTTGCGGAAGATGACTTTGATGCACTGTTTAATACCCCCATCGTTCAACCCCGAGGAACGCCACCCCAAACGCCTTCGCGGCCTTCTTCCTCAGTCTCGCAGAGAGGACCTTTCCGTTCACCCAGTACAACTCCCCAAACCGACTTGCCGAGGGGTCTGTCAAATTCGCTGCGACCTCAAACGCCGTCATTCCCCGTTGTACGGATGTCATCTACGTCATCGACATCTTCCTCTGGTGCTGTTCCCTTCCTCATCCCACCACCACCACCATCCGCTTCAAGGCCCACCACACCCCAACCTCCGATTGGGGTGTTATCCCCTCCTGTCACTACCTTCACCCCCACGTTACATCCACCACCTTCAACGCAGAAAACCACCAAGACCAAATTGCTCGACGATGACGACGAATTTTCAGACTTTTTGTCTTCGAGCCAACAACTACCAACGGTAAACGGTACTCGACAATCCAAGACCCTCTCTCTCGCTGGCCCGATAAAATCAATAGGCTCGTTGAACTCAATCACCCCTTCGACGAGTCAGCAACCCATCCTTCAGACGGCGAGTGGCTCGAGTTCACCGATGGTGTCTCCTGTGAGCGATACCGTCGACGGTTCTTGGGGTTTCGATGATTTCGATGATCCCACGCCCGCTGTTTCAAACACTACGAATTCGAGCCATGTGCCCTCGATGATAGGAACCCCACCAACGAAGTCCGCTTTAAGCCCGCTTTCGGCTTCCCAACAGTGGCTATCGAAACCTTCACCCCCTCCACCCCCGGTCCCCTCAAAATCGGGGTCTTCGACACCGTCTTCACTGACGAGCAGTCCGATGGGACCTTCACCCAAATCACAATTCGCGTCGAAGCAACGACCACCGCCATTCAACATCCTGGGTCCAGACCAGCAACCATCACCTCGTTCCCAGACTCATTCGAGAAAGGTGTCTGCTGAGGAACATTCGCACACGATACAGTTGATGAATAATGCTTCGAGAAGAGGCGCTTGGCCCGCCCCATTGAGCCCGCTGCCTGAGGTCTTGGCTCCACCTCCTCCCCCGCCTTCGACGATTAATACGCCCATGACCGCTGCAAATACCTCGAAAGCGTTGCTGGGTGTAGGCGAAGAGGGTGGACCTTTTTCGAGAGCTCAGGAGAAACTTCGGCCACCGAAAGCCACGATATCGGTTATCGGACCCTCAGGAGATGGAGGTGGAGTGAGATTTTCCAACGTAGGGTCTCGAGGGAGTGGGGGGTTGTTTTCACTGCCGCTACCACCAGGTTCAGTCTCACGTCCCAACCCCGCACCATCACAGCCGGAACGAGAACAATCGCTGTTAGACTTTGGTGATTTTGAGTCACCAAAGACCGCTTCGAAACCGAAACCCATACCGCTCATGGCTGACGAGTCAGGCGGGGGATTGTCGGCACAGGATTTATCGTTTTTCGAAGGGCTGTAGTGTATCGGTGGTTTCGTACTCGCCTCGGTCGTCCATATGCATGAACCACCATTGATTCACCGTATTGTACGTGTGTTGATCGCCCGTCATTCTGTCCCGCGTGAGGTTTCCGCGAATCACTTTAGAGTGGTGGTCATGCTACTCGAACTCGATGTGGGAGTTAAAGGAAGGACCCTGGGGAGAACCCACATTTCTAGTGGACCGCCTAACGTTACTCGGGTGGGCCACTCCTGGATCCATTTGACATGTGTTAGGGAGCTTTTCTGGCTTTCATTTCCTTGCCCTCGTTGGCAACGACCTACCACGCTCTTTCGCAATGTTCCCCTTGAAACAGCTCGTCCTTTGTGGTCCCTCCCGCCCTCCACAACTTCAGCTTCTTGTAACTGGAGTCTTCACCCCCAACCTCTTCTGGTTCCAGGCGTGGTGTTTCTTGGGACGTCAAATAGGATTAGCACCGTTCAAGGCTCCTTGTCGTACACCTCG
>Ga0307517_10011399_pt1 | contig 12318 bp, 5 predicted proteins | sample 23_EM_MG_FD_194515 | JGI IMG/M metagenome (GOLD analysis project Ga0307517, IMG submission 194515) | Populus trichocarpa ectomycorrhiza microbial communities from riparian zone in the Pacific Northwest, United States - 23_EM | ecosystem: Host-associated > Plants > Roots > Unclassified | place...
AAAAGTAGACGTCTCAACACCAGATGAAATGAATCTTCCCAGTTGGGCATATCAATGCTTTGCAGCTGGACAGTTGGATAAGCTTGTGAAGGATGAAGACATAGAATTCGAGTCACTGGAAAGAATGGTGAAGATTGGACTGCTGTGCGTTCAGCATGATCCAGCTTCACGTCCTTGTATCAAGAATGTGATCTTGATGCTTGAAGGGTCCGATGACATTCCAGCTCCACCAGCTATAGCTCCATTCCGTATCACCGCCTAGTCTCCAAATAATTTGCCTCATGTTTTATGCATAATCTATACGTAATATGTAACCATGTATTTGTGTGTTAAATGGTCATGGATTTGAAGTGATTTGTGAGGCGTTTTTATCTGTTTCTGCTTTCAATTTGACCTGTGAAGTACCAAAAATATGTTCAAAGAGACGGCAACAAATAGAAATTTAAAGCTTTAACTATAAGAAATATTATTTTTCAAAATATTTTTTTTATATTAAAATAATATTTTTTTTATTTTTTGTATTAATATATCAAAACAATTCAAAAATATAAAAAATTAATTTTAAACTAAAAAAACTTTGAATATGATACTGAAACCAGAAAGTAGCCTGTGTGTTTTTTAAAATTCTGATCCTATAGCTTTTGCATTTTAATTTAGAATTTTATTTTGTTTATTTTTTTAATTTATAGATTTCATATAAAAGAAAAAAAGTAAATGAAAAACTTCAAAAAAGATAGAAAGTTATTAGTTGATAATTTTCTAACAAAAAAAAACACGATCATCTTTGTGTTAATGGAAAACTGGTGTGTAGATTAAATAACAAATCATACTTTATAGATCGAGGGCTAAAAATATAAATTTGTAGAAGGGAGTTCGAAAAAAAAAAATTCCATGGTTATGGAAAAGTGCGTGATCATGAGATGATTTTTTTTTTATTATTAACGTGGATATTCAGGTTAGCATGTGTATACTTTGACTAATTTTATGAGCTTTAAAGTTAACGACTATGTAAGCCTTCAGTGATATTAAAGTTTGTGAAACTAAAACTGGTGATATCTAGAAAATAAATCTAAAATCTTACTAGTTTAACTATATTTTTCAGAATTGATATTGAAATATGATGTTCTGAAAGAAAAGGGTATAGTGTTCATTGTACTCCAAACTCATTGACTGATGTACCTCTTGAATAAAAGCACACCATAAATTGTCAGTAATGTTTTTTCTATTAAATGGATTGATTCTTTGATTATATTTAGATCCTTTATTTATCTGTATTGATTTATTTTTTTACTATAATATTTATTTAATAAAAAGAACTCCTGAAGTATGTACGTGGCTGCCAAAAAAAGTCCTAAAATGTAGGCAATTTGTTTTTGACACAACGGGGATCATGGTACTGCCAAGATTGTCATGCCCGCAATCAAAACATAATTTGTTTTTGTACTCAGAATTATATTTGAGTGTATTTAAAAATCTGTTTATTTTGAAAAAAATATTAAATTAATTTTTAATATTTTTTGATATATTAATATCAAAAATAAAAATAAATATTTTGATTACTGAATCTCCACCCAACTTAAATCCATGTATTATGAAGAGGAAAAAAAGAAAGTAAGGTTTTTTCTTCTTTTTTTCCTCAATGGAACGCTCATGACATCAAATAGAATAACTTCAAGGAAAACTAAGAACGAATAGGAAGCTTACGAATAGTTGAGAGATGTATTTCCACTACAAGATTTCACAGTTTTACCGACAGAAATATTCCATCGGTATGTGATTAAGAGTTCGTCGGTAATTTATTTACCAATATCCTCACCGACGGAATACATCTGTCGGCTTTCCTTTCGTCGGTAATACCACTGTCTGTCACTATATCTGTCGGCAAAATAAAAAAAAAACATTTGTCGATGGTTTTACAGACGGAAATTGCGCGCCAAAAAAAAAGTTTCCCGCTTGAAATATACCGACAGATTTATCCCGTTAGTGATAGTGTGACATACCGACGGATACATATCGTCGGTAAAGTTGTCGGTGAGTGTTTGGAATACCGATCGAAGATATTCGTCTGTACATTCGTCGGTCATTGTGGCAGGTACTGTCAAATACCGACGGATTAAGTCCGTCGGTAACGTTGTCGGTGAGTGTAAAATACCGACCGAATATATCCGTCTGTAAGTTTGTCGGTGACTGTGGCAGCTACTGTCAAATGTCGACGGATATATTCCATCGGTAAAACCCTCTGTGATTATTTTTAAAAAATTATTTAGAATACATAATATAAGTACCTATTTTGGTCATCTCAAAACATTGTGGGATGAACTTGCTATCTATGACCCTCTTCCCGATTGTTTGTGTGGGAAATTAAAAATCATTCATGATCGCTATGACCGCGACTGTGTCATTCAATTTCTTATGGGTTTATCTGATGCATACTCAAACACCAGAGATCAGATAATGCTACTTAATCCTCTCTCATCCCTTAACCGTGTGTTCTCCATGATCCAACAACAAGAACGATAACATTTGATGATTCCTTCTATCAAATCCCCTGACCTTATGGCAATAATGGCCAAACCAATTTTTAACTCTAGCAAAAATTTCTCCAGGTCTACTTCCTAGAAAACTGATCGCCCATACTGTTCTTACTGCAAGCTTCTTGGTCATTCTCTTGAAAACTGTTTTAAGGTTGGAAATGTTGATCCACCACAATGCACTCATTGTAATATGACTGGCCACATTGTGGAAAAATGTTATAAACTGCATGGCTACCCACCTGGTCACAAACTCCATGGAAAAAATAAAGGTATTACAGCAACTGTTACTCAATCTCGAGCACTCTCGGATGGTGATCATGAGGAGGATTCAACTGAATCAATGATGCTTACCAGGAGTCAATACCAACAATTGCTTTCTCTTTTGCATTCCAATGAGACTAGTTCAGTCATGGCTTCACTATCTGTTACACAACCATCTTCTTCCTCTCCCAATCCTTATGTCAGCAACTCTCGTGTTTCTGGTATGGCTACTTGCTTCAGCACAAGCATACACTCATCTTCTCCCACATACATCTCACTTTGGATTATTGACACTGGTGCCACGGATCACATGATCTGCTGTACCTCCCTTTTTACGTATATCACAACCACTATTTCCTGTCAAGTTAAACTTCCAAATGGCCAAGATGTTCCTGTTACCCACATTGGTGTCATAAGATTATCTAAGCATCTTGTATTAAATCATGTTTTGTGTGTGCCTTCCTTTAACTTCAACTTGCTTTCTGCCAAGAAACTTACTCAACATCATTCTTGTTGTCTCATATTTTTATCCAATGCTTGTTCTTTTCAGGACTTAGCATCATGAACAACGATTGGGATGGGTGAAGTTAGAACCGGTCTGTATCACCTTCTCAGGTCTCGGGTGTCACCCTCTGCTTTGGTTGATGCACTGCCTCATCTTTATCCCTCCACTTCATTTCCTTCTGCTTCAGCTACTCACACTACTTCATTGTGTGATTTATGGCATTATCGTTTAGGACACATTTCTCTTTCTAGATTAGCTTTAATCACTGATCCCATTATCACACACAATCAAACATTTCATAATCCAATACCATGTTCCATTTGTCCTTTGGCTAAGTAGCGACGTGTTTCTTTTCCAACTTCTGCACATTCTGCTTTACATAAATTTGATCTTGTCCACTGTGATATATGGGGTCCCAACTCAGTTATTGCAGTTGATGGATCACGTTACTTTCTTACAATTGTTGATGACCACTCTCGAACAACATGGGTTTATATGCTTGGAAATAAATCTGATACCAGGTCTTGTTTTATGGCTTTTTACAATTTAATTGAAACTCAATTTCACACTAAAATCAAAACCATTAGAAGTGACAATAGCTGAGTTTCGCATGACAGATTTTTTTCAAGCTAAGGGCATCATCCACCAAAGGAGTTGTGTCGACACACCCCAACAAAATGGCAGGGTCGAGACAAAACATCAACACATAATGAATATTGCTTGTGCCTTAATGTTTCAATCCCACCTTCCACCCCAATATTGGACTGATTGTGTTCTCACAGCAGCCTACCTTATTAGTCGAACTCCTAGCCCTCTTCTTCATAACAAAACACCCTATGAATATCTCTTCCACACTCCTCCCCAATACAAACACTTGAGAGTTTTTGGTTGCCTTGCATATGCCTCTACCTTGTCACAAGGGCGTAAGAAGTTTGATCCTAAAGGCAGAGCATGCGTGTTTTTAGGCTATCCTTTTGGTGTTAAAGCATATAAATTACTTGATCCACAAACTCATCAAATTTTTTTATCCCGAGATGTTCATTTTCATGAATCTAATTTTCCCTTCCATCCTCATTTTTCACCTTCTGTTTCACCTTCCCACTCTATTCCACCTCCTCTCCATTCTTCAGTGCCTTATTCTATCTCTATTCCTACTCCACCATCATCTCCTCCATTACTCCCCTCCATTACTCCCTCACCTGCCATTTCCAATTCCCAGTCTTCATCTCTATATTTTTTAGCTCCAAGTTCTCCTCTTCCTGCTCCTTCCCCACCACAGCCTTTACATTCTTCACCTCTATTATCTCCTACTACCTTACATTCTCCTTCTTTTTTAGTTTCACCTTCTCGCAGGACAACTAGAACCAGGCGTGCTCCTGAGTACCTGCAGGATTACCATTGTCATCAGACTACTCTAACTCCTCCTATCCCGCCGTTGGACCAGCTACTCTGTTCCCCTTCAGGTACAACTTCCCCTTTTTCATCATACTATTTCTTACCAGCAGTTTGTCCTACTTATAAAGCTTTTTCAACTATTATTCCAACTCATATTGAACCAAAAACATATAAGCAAGCTCTTAAAGAACTCGGATGGTGTAAGGCCATGGACACTGAATGAGCAGCCTTGGAGGCAAATCAGACTTGGCAGCTTACGGATTTACCTCCTGGAAAAGTTCCCATTGATTGCAAATATGTTTATAAAATTAAGTATCATTCTGATGGGAGTGTTGAACGTCTTAAAGCAAGACTTGTGGCTCGCGGTTTCACCCAACTTGAGGGAGTGGACTATCAAGAGACTTTTTCTCCTGTGGCTAAGTTGGTTACTGTGAGGTGTCTCTTAGCTACTGCATTAGTTAAAGGTTGGCATTTACATCAATTCAATGTAAATAATGCGTTTTTGCATGGGGACTTGCATGAAGATATTTATATGAATAAACCTTCTGGCTACACCAAAGGATCCCCTACTCAAGTCTGTAAATTGCTCAAAAGCTTGTATGGTCTCAAACAAGCTTCAAGGCAATGGTATTCAAAATTTTCTAATGTTCTTTTTGCTCCAGGTTTCTCTCAATCCAAGGCTGATTATAGCCTTTTCACCCGTGACATTAATGGCACATTTGTTGCTATCCTTGTTTATGTCGATGATATACTGGTTGCAAGTAATGACATTGCTGCTGTGCAAGAATTGAAATCCATTTTTCACAGGCATTTTTAGATCAAGGACCTTGGCCCCTTACGCTACTTTCTCAGCATAGAGGTTGCAAGATCCTCCAAAGGCATTTATCTCTGCCAGAGAAAATATACACTGGATATTCTTGCAAATTCTAGCACCTTAGGTAGCACCCCTGCTAAGGTTCCAATACAGCAAAATCTCAACCTTACTCAGACCACTGACACTCCCTTATCTGATCCTAGTGTTTATCGACGTCTTATTGGCAGGCTCCTTTATCTTACAATCTCTCGGTCTGATATTTGTTATAGTGTCAACAATTTGAGCCAATTCATTGCTAGTCCTACTAATGCACATTTACATGCAGCCCACAAAGTTCTTTGTTACCTTAAGGGTGCACCAGGCCAGAGGCTTTTGTTCTCTAGTTCTTCCTCTTTACATCTTACAGCTTATTGCGATTCTGATTGGGCTTCTTGCCCCGATACCAGACGTTCTATTAGTGGTGTCGTACCCTCTTGAGAGCTCAACGTCGCGGTGACCCTTCCTGGTAGCAGGGATTGATCTCGGGGTCTTTGTTTTGTGAAAAAGAGAGTCGCTGCCTAGTATTATGGTCACTAGGAAACCTAACTGGTCTTTCAGAGATTCTAAGGCAATGGACTGGTTGCGTAAATGGAAGGTTTTAACACCCCTAGTACGCCCTACCTAAGGTAAGCTGCTTGGTGTTAGGTTTGCCTATAATTGCTATGGTGTTGATATTCTCTAGTCCCATCAGTTCCCTAGGATAAGTCTTCTATAATATACGAACTTGGGTTCAAAGTTTAAAGGAAAGAACCCTTGACCAATATGGATCATACCTTTAGATATGTCTATAAAGTGCCAAAGAGAAACGGTACAGATCTCTTGAAGTCTATGCTTGGTTTGAAATAAATTCAGAATTTATAAATTTAAAAACATCTAAGATAGAAATCTAAGGAGATTCAATGTGCTTAAGAGCTCATTTTTCCCTTAGTATTTCAAGTGTTCACGACTCGTAAATCGCAAGGAAAAGAAAAAAAAAAACTAAGTTAGAAATCCAAGGAAATTCAAGGTGCTTTAAAAGCCCATTTTTGCCTTAGTATTTCATATTTTCATGACTCATAAATTGTGGAATCAAAATTTGAAATGTCCCCAATTATAATTGAGGTTTCTTTCAAGGATACACAATTAAATTATTCTAAATAAATTTTTAGGCATAAATCTGCCCTTATGTTAAAAATAAATAAGTTGTATTCCTATTAACAATATTTGGACATTTACCTTTCATAGGTTTATTTGCCCTTATATTATTAAGGGATAATGACTTATTATTCCTAGAAAAATATTTTGATATTTACCACTTGGGGTTTCTTTATTCAAATATTAACAGTGAACAATGACACATTATTCCCAATAATATTTTGAATATTAACCCTTTTGGGATTTCTTTATCCAAACATTTGTAGTGAATAATAACAAATTATTCCTAATAATATTTTGGATATTAACCCCTTTTGGATTTCTTTATCCAAACATTACTAATGAATAACAAATTGTTCCTAATAATATTTTGGATATTTACCCATTTGGGATTTCTTTATCCAAACATTAATAGTGAATAAAAGCAAATTCCTAAAAATAAAATTTTTATATTTTTGGAATATTGGTCAACACCCTTTGAAATTTACAAACATGTTGTAAAATCCAAGATGCAAGAAAATAATTTATGTTTAAGAAATCCATGCTAAAACACAATTTTTTTTTAAACCTCGAATATTTGATTTTTTGTGAATTTTTTTTTTTAAATATATTAGGGTATTGACTATATGCAACACATAAAAATATTTTTATATTTTAATTAAAAACACAACTTATCACAACAATTAAATACAAACATTACAGCTAGCAAAACATCACCAGAATAAGTTCATCACATGGGGGGATCAAAGTCCTGAATGAACTCAAAACCACGGTTAATCACAACAATTAAACACAACATCACAGTTAAAGATTATTAAACCATCGCAAGAATAAACTTGTCACGTGGAGCCAAAATTCTGAAAGTAACATTTTAAACTCACAATCTTACGCCAGTGTCGGCGCCCCACGACCCATCCTCTGTCATCCTAAAACTTGAAAACTGTCATGCTTGCGACAATAAAGAAACTTGAGGGAGCATGCTTTTATACCGTGTATTAAAGACTAAGCTAAAGAAGCCAACGGCCAGGGGAAAAACGTGATCTAACGGTCTGCAAAAAAAATTAATCACCCTGCCTGGCAAGGGATTTCCCTCATGCCCTTTTTACTTTCTCCTCCCAACACTTCCCTCACGTTATAAACTTTCTTCACTAGCCAAACGCTTTGTTAAAAAACAAAAACTTCTCTTCCTGTGACAGTCTGCGGCTCCTGCTTTCAGCAACACAAATGGAGGCAAGGTAGGATAGATTAAAGTTAACCTCATCTCTTTCGTTGTTTCCTATTATTTTTACTTTCAACCCTTCTTCTTGTTCTCTCGGCTCTCTCCCTTTCCTTTCCTCTCTATTTTTCTCTTCTCTTCCATTTTCGTTGTTTCCTCCCTCTGTTATTTCCTGTCTGTTTTTCCTTTTCTGTTTTTGGACTCTCTCCTTATACCTTACTCACTTTGTTTTCTCCTTTTCCCCCTCCGTATAAAAAAAACTGCACTTGCAAGCCCCTATCATTCCTATGCAACGTTACATGCATGGAAGGGAGACACTCGAGCAGCTGAGAAATAATCCAAACCTTTAAAACTCAGTCTCTCACAACAACAGGTCAAGAAAAAAAACGCAGCTTTAACGTAAACAAACGATCCAAACTAAAAATCATGGAGGTAACAGTGGGCAAGCACAACCTTTTGTTCAAACAAAAAGACTGAACATCTAGAGCAAGCAAGAAACAAGTTTTTAAAAGAAAAAGAACCACACAAAAGATGCAAGCTTAAATATAGCAAAGAAGAAAAAGACTAGAAACCATACCTGCGGATGCTGCTGGTTCGAATGAGGTGCAGACAGGGGTGAAAACCTTTGCTTTTCTGCCTTTGAAACCTAAAGGAAGCCTTCCTCTTTTTTCCGTTAAGAGTTTCTAGAAAACCCGTAGGTTTGATGAACTCTTTTTGACAATGTAGGATAGACTGGAGATGATTTTCCCTCTCGTTCTCTTTGTTTTCCTTCTAGGCTAGCTCTCCCTCTTCTTTTCTTTTTTTCCTTTGTATTTAAACTCTCCCCCTCTTCCTCCCTTTTCTTAATCTCAGGCCCTGCCATGTTTGTTTCACGCTGCAGATTGCTTGCAGAAAGGGAGAACAAACCAGTGGACAGTTCCTGCGTGCTTGCCTTTGATGACCCGAAGAAAACCTTCCTTTTTTACCGCTAGGAACCTTTTCAAAACTCTCTAGAGCTTTGTTAAATTCCTTTTCGGCAAGGTAGAGTAGATTGAAGTTAACCTCCCTTCCCTTTCGTTGTTTCCTTCTACTTTTCTAACTCAAACTTTATCTTGTGCTCTCGGTTCTCTATTCTCTCTTTCCCTTTTGTTTCCCTTTTCTCCTCTGTCCCTATCTTTTCTCTGCCTGTTTAATTCTCTCCGTCTCCCTCTACTCCATTCTTAATATCTTTGTTTTTTTTTTCAACCTTCCCTTTCTTTTGTGTCTCTGCTCTCTCTTTTCTTTCTTCCCTACTGTTTTCTTTTCGTCTCCCCCCCTTTTGTTTTACGAGGCAGTCTGTTATATATGCCAGAACTGGAGACCACCCTCACATTCTCTCATCTCCACCGTCTCCATTAGGAAAACGATCCCAGCCCTTAGATCATGATGAGGCTCCTCTTTGCGTCTTCTTTCACAGTTGGCACAGTGAGGTGCAAAACGGTTTCCTTGGACTGGAGCTCTGAGTTGCAGCTGTACATTCTTTGCGTGAAAAGGGGGGTTGTGCTGTATATGCCAGGTTGCAGAGGGTGCAAGGACGAGAGGTTTTCAAAAAATTAGCCGGGAACGGTTGCAGAGGGACGGTACTGTTCTGAAAAATGCAAATAAACAGTGCCATAACGGGGCTGTTTCAAAACGGTGTCACTTCTTTTCTCAGCTGAAGAAAGAAAAGAACAAATGCGAAGTAATGTATGACGGCGTCGTTTGTATTGCTGAAAAAGAATACAGCAGCAGCCACGTAATTCATGGTGGCAGATTTTTCTGTCATTTGCTGATCCCATCCCTTTTTCTATTTTTTTAAAACCCAGCCAAGTTTCTTCCAATTTATATATGCAATTAACTCCCTTATTTCAGTTTTTTCCAATTCAGTCTTGCAAACTTGGGGGGACAGAAACCTTCTTGCGGCAGATTTTTTGCGGCAGGATTTTCACTTCCTTGTTAGATATTCAAACATGAATATCTTAAGCTTCTGATATTGAAATTAAGCGATTAAAAAACCCAAATTTATCTACACATGTAAGACTATAACTTTCATGAAGGATTCAAGGTGAGATAAAATCATTTTGCAGAACAAAATCGGGTCGCAATCTGGTTGGTGAAAAAATGGTCTCCTGATATGATTCAAAAACTGATGAATGCCGAGCATCCCGATATGACTGAGAGTATAACCTAAGAATAACAACCAGCAAAATTGCTACAGAAATAGAGTTTTTAGTGCAACTCTGGTCAGAATCTTGCTCGCGACAGAATTCTCGTCAGATATTCAAACAGGAATATCTTAAGCTTCTGATATCAAAATTAAACGATTTGAAAGCCCAAATTCATCTATGCATCCAGAACTACAACTTTAATGAAGGATTTGAAGTTAGATAAAAAAATTTTAAAGAGCAGAAACTGGCAGCAATCTGGTTGGTAAAAAGGGGTCTCCATTAGCACGTATGGCTTAAAAAATGGGTAACAACAAGTGGCTACTGTATTTTCCTTGGCTCTTCCTTGATCTCTTGGAAATCCAAGAAACAATCTGTGGTCTCTAAGTCTTCGGCAGAGGCCGAATATCGTTCCATGGCTGTCACCTACACTGAATTAACCTGGCTGAAATACATTTTGTCTGCACTCCATGTCTAGCATTTTCAACCAGTTTTCTTACATTGTGACAACCAAGCTGCTATCTATATTGCGGCAAATCCAGTATTCCATGAGAGGACTAAAAACATTGAACTCGACTGCCATCTCATTCGAGACCAGATTCAGGCCGGCCACGTCTGCACTCGTTATGTCTCCAGCTCCAATCAACTTGTTGATATCATGACAAAGGCTCTATCATCCTCCGTTCTCAATTTTCACTTATTCAAGATGGGAGTCGTAAATTTTTACACTCCATCTTGCGGGGGGTATTAGAGGATGAATCATCAATACACCACGTCACTGCAGTGAAGGATGGCATGGTTACCTGAATTTTGTTACTTTGTTATTTATTCTCTGTTGCTTCTGTAAAGCACCGTATATAAAGAGTAGTATTGATATTACATAGGATAAGTTAGTTAAAATATTCTTTGCCTGTTGTATATATTTGGATAAGCTGCATCATTCATAATACACGAGGAATTTCTCTTTACAATTTTATTTTCCACTATTTCACATTCGTACATCAACTGTTACATTTTGTTTACATTATTTTGTTGCACTAAATCAATAAGTTTACTAGACTTATTATTCAAATTTGCTTTATGGGTGCTCAGCATTTTAAACGACCATGTGATTAGAGAGATTTAATTCTCATATAATTGTTGGCAGTTTATTTGTGAGCCAAAAAGTATTATTGAATAAAAATACTTTCATTCTTTAATGTCGGCTGGAAAGTGAGTTGAACATTTATTGCCTGAGTTTTCTTCTCCATTTTATTTAATTTAAGAAGCATTTCATGAGTTTTTTTCTCTGACTTTATTAAGTTTTTTCTATAAGCCTGATAATTTGTCAGATAATTTTACAGGAGTCATTACATATGTATGCAGGTCAAAAGTCATTCCCATCAATAAGATGAAGTAGTACGAACAATTTATTTTTTTTGGTTTCTGCTAACGATTTATTTCCACTTTCTAGTATACCATAGTAGCCTAGGTGCGTTTTTTCCGAATTGGTTATGAGCATTTTTCCAATCTGCTGGGGGTGATGTTGGTGGGCTTCGGCTAGGAGTATGGTTATTTTTAATCTTGGGCTTTTCGCGAGGCTTCACGCTGCTACCTTTTATTTGGCAAAATTTTGTTCAATTTAATTCATTAAAAATAATTGAAACTTCGAAGATTACATACGATATTGGAACCAGAAAGTAGCTTAGCTGTGTTTTTTAAAATTTTGATCCCTAAAATTTATGCATTTTGCATTTTGATTTTTAGTTCTGACCCAAAATTTTCATTTTATTTACTTTTTAGTTCACGAATATGAGATAAAAAATAATCAGCGAAAAACTCAGGAAAAAATAGAAAGTTATTGGTTGATAATTTTCAGACAACAAAAAAAAACACAATTTCTGTATTAATGGAAAACTGGTGTGCAGATTGGATAGCAAATCATAAGGGTGTGTTTGAAATTATGGTAGCAGTTGTGGTTTAAAGTGTTTTTCGTTTAGAAATACATCAAAATAATATTTTTTTTATTTTTTAAAAATTATTTTTGATAACATCACATCAAAATAATTTGAAAATATAAAAAAAATAATTTTTAGTAAAATACAATTCAAAATTATAAAAAAAAAAACATGATATGTTACCTAACAAAACTTTTATAATAGATGTAGAAGTTTCCTACGGCACTAAAGCTCCCTCTTATTATTTGAAGCTAATGCTTGATTGCTTTCGTGGGGTTTCTACCCCCAGAATATGAAGTTATTTTCTAATTAAGGCTTTCT
>Ga0307517_10011400_pt1 | contig 12317 bp, 19 predicted proteins | sample 23_EM_MG_FD_194515 | JGI IMG/M metagenome (GOLD analysis project Ga0307517, IMG submission 194515) | Populus trichocarpa ectomycorrhiza microbial communities from riparian zone in the Pacific Northwest, United States - 23_EM | ecosystem: Host-associated > Plants > Roots > Unclassified | place...
TCGTCGACGTCCATCTGAGCGTGCATATCGAGCGACATGTCCAGTGTAACGCCCACGTCATCATTGGCGGATTTCCACTGTGTTTTCTTCACACTTGGAGGCAATTGCTGTGACCGACCTAGGGCGGACTTGCGATCCAGAGGGGAGGGTGCCCGTTCCTCGTACTCGTACTCATCGTCTTGGGACATGTAATCAGGAGCGTGATTCTCCTTTTCGCTCTACGGTACGGTGAGCGGATACGACCGCGGTAAATGCCAAAGCATTACTCACGTATTCCTCCTCGCCATCCTCGTCAGTTGTTCTCCCGCTATCTAGGAGGCCAGTTTGGTGTAGCATGTCGATTTTAGCGTCCATCTTCCTCTCATTCATCTCGACTTCATTTGTAATGCGCTTCAGATACATCTTCTCCATGTTCCTCATCCTTTCCTCCATTTCCTCCATGACTTCCTCACGGGTTTCCGCCTCAGTCATGGCGCAACGCATATGTGCTTCAAATAACTAGCATGATCCAATAAATGAGGGTAGAGACAGCGGGGTGTGGAATGCGTACCTGCATTCGGAGGCCATCGATCTCGTCGAACAAGGCGCTGACGAACGCCTTGTTCAGTTCAAAGTCCTCATCCGTATCGTCGAGGTCGTCCGCCTCCTCGTCCTCTGTGGCAAGCATTCAGCTAGTGACCCAGGTGTTCCATACCGTTGGTTCTCACCTTCCAAGACTTCGAGGAGAGCCTCGCTTTGGCGTCCTGGTTTCCCCATCGAGATGGTGACCTTTCTACGATGTTGCTCGCTTGGTCGTGGGGTAGGGTTAGCGAGGGAAGACCCCTTCTTCGCGGGCGGTGCAGGTTTGCGTGTTGTAGTAACCTCACGAGCTAGCGAAGCAAACTTCATGACATGTGAATTCTCGTCGAAACCTGTGTCGTATGGGTTCACGTTGACGATCATGACCTGAAACTCCTGGTGAGACCCGTGGGTAAGAGGACGGTAAGACATTCGGTTACCACTCGACCATCTCCAATGAAATAATCCATAAGAATCTCAGTGAGTTTGCTGTGCCTGAATGGGACAACCGCCAAGGTCTTCTTTACATCCCGTGTATCAACACGTCCTGTGTTAGCCAGGCTTTGGGCCACCCGTTTCTGGTTGGCTCGCATAACCTCCATGCACTGGCCGAGAACCATGAGTGACTTGTTAATGGACCCCGCCTCTCTAAGTCGCTCCCCTGATGTATGTGTATTTTTCGTACGTTCTGAACCTGCGAGGTCGACCAGTGTAAGCCTTGAGGTCTGTACGTTCGAGGGGTCCTGAGGCAATTGGGGTCAATCTTGGGATAGACGTTTGATGAACACAACGACGTACGTGGTAGTCTCCTCGATGACAACGAAGAAGCTTAACCGTGACGAGAGCATGACTCCTACTGCTCTGACTGTTCGCCAAAGTCCCGAATACCTTGCGGTGTAATTGGCCGAGCTTCAGGATTTCCTTTGCCTGAGCGGCGGAATGGACTCTGATCTGACGTAGTCCAGCAACGTATTTACCCGTGTTCTGCGACCCTCCCCAGTCGGACGGAGGGCTTGGCTTAATGGCTAACGCCTTTCGTGCCAGAAGCAGAGTCGAAGGGCCGGCCTTGGTACCCCCTTTCAAGGAGGAAGTGTCTGCAAGCAAGTCGTAGACCTTTTCGTTGTAAACCTCCGCATAGGAGAGCCATACTGAATGCGAGTAGTTTCTGTCGATCTTGAGAACCGTAGAGTCCACTGCCGTATCCAAGTCCTCGCCCTCCAGCTCCTCCTGTAGGACTCGAGCGAGTGTAGGGTCTTGTCGGAGTTTAGATACTGATTGGATGTTATTGGCATCTGATGAAGGATCTGCAGCTTCTACACCTTGCAGGCGGGCTGGGCCATACTAAATTATCGGATCTGTAAGGAGCGCGGGGAGGATTGCCATATTACTCACTTTGTTGTCGCTCTGTAAGTGACCAACACTGTTGAATATTACGTCCAGCGTCCTGGGTAGGATGCCCGCCGAGGATGGATCGCTGCCTCCTTGTACGGTGTACGTCTTTCCAGAGTTCGTGACACCGTAGGTGAACAGCAGGGCATTCTGACCCTGTAACAGGTCCTGAACGAGTGGTAACGTGGTTTTTGTAAAGAAATCTGATTGGAGGGTGATAGAGGGGAAGACACGAGAGAAGGAATAGGTAGTGGTTTGTGGGGTGGTCGAAAGGCGATATCGTGATGGGTTCGCTGAAGGCCCTGCCAGATCCAACATCCGCACTGATGAATCTGACAGTTGTTCGAGGTACGGTTTGTCGGATGGAGTATCTTCGCCTATCTGGGGACGAATGCGAAGGAATGCCTGAAAACCAAATTTTCAGGTGCGGGGTGCAATCTAATCCAGAGAGCGCTGACCTTTATGGGTTCGATGTCATGATCAGGGGGAACGACGACTGGTTGCGACCCGTTGGTTTGCTTCGAGGCAGCAGCAGGTGCTTTCTTTGTCGTCGCAGAATCCGAGTCGAAAGGTCCCTCGCTGTCCTTCGTCGCAGTCTTGGTCACTTTTCTTGTCGCAGTTTTCTTCACCGGCACTGGTGGTTCTCTGGGCTTCATAGCGGCCGTTCTCGTGGTGCGGGTAGTCGTCGCTGGGGTCGGGCCGGTGGGGGTGGCCGCCCTTGAACGTGTCGCTCTTGTGGTCATCCTCACGTTCGATGTGGCGGGCTTGGGTAAACGCGAGGTCATATTATGTACTTGGCTCGGTTGTTGAGCGGACGCGTGTCAAATCACGACGCGACGCGTTCCAGGTCACGTTCTGTTTGTTCTGGGAACGCGCCACCGCTTGTCGGTCGGGCATTGAACTCATCTTGATCTCTCCTTGGTCCTTCAAGCATGGTCTCTTCGCCAAAATTCTCGCCGGCCAGGCGTAGGTCCATCGCTGTCTTGAATATGGGCGATTCAAAGTCCAAGGGTGGCCGGCGGCGAGCGTATAGCACCGCTCCAGGGGACAAGCTTAGTCCCTTATCAAGGTCTCGACGGTCGCTGGTGCGTATTCTCAGTTTCCCGTCCAAATTACCCTCACTTGAACATTCCAGAAACCACGAAAATCCATTCTAAAACGAGCCTCCGTTGCACCAGATGATGTCACCCAACCCATGGATCTCACAATGATTCAACGTCGTGTATCGTTTGCCGACAAGTCTCAGGTTCGTTTATACGATAGAGACCACAGAAACTCCGAAGGATCAGTTCCGAGCTCTCCCGAGCAAGATCCAGAACAAGACGCCGACCAACCACCACCGGTTGTTAACGACGAGAATGCGTATCCTGGGGCCGGCAAATTCCACCCTCGACGTAGGAGTTCACTGCGACGCTCTTTTGGCACCGATATTGGTGCTGGGGAGGAGTCTATGGAACTGGATGCGACGAAGATCATTACTTTGACCGACGAACTCAAACTAACCGACGAGGTCTGGGACGGTTCCGACGATGAGATGGGGTACGATGAAGACGACATGGACATGACGGAGATTGTTCGCCGACAATCTGTTGCCCTCAGGCGGCGGTCTTCCATGCATAGACGGCCGTTAGTACCTCCCGAAGAGGCGGAACAGGATAGGAGCGTTTCAGAGGTCGGAGAGGGTGGGGATGATCGCTCACACATGGATTTTACCGTACCTCTTGGTCAATCTCTACGGAAACCCGAACCACCTCCGGACGAATGGCACGCATTACGCGCTGTGACGCACGCAGGGGTCAACGACTCTATCTCGGAAGACGGGGGCGCGGAGCCCAACGAGTTGGAAGACGCTATTTCAAGATTGATGGTCGCCAGAGATTCGCTTGGACTCAGTGGTGACGGCCTGGCGGGAGGAGAAAATAGCTTTGCTAGCACGGAGAGCGACAGTTTCACTCAGGACCCTGCTGATTTTGCGAACGCAGACAGGACGATGGACATCACTAGCATGCTCCGTCGTGCCAGTTCGGGTACATTCACTGATCCCAGCCAGGAGCCGACCTCCGAGTATAGCAACAGTCGGACCCACGATACAGATGAACAGATCAAACTGCCCGTTTCCTTGCCGCACGAAAACCAATCCCCGTCGATCTATCCTGATTTACCCAAGCCCACTTCTTCTATTCCGACAAAACCCGCGCCTATATTCCAGAAACCCACCTCCATACCCACACAACCCGTTTTCAAACCTCCGACCACCGAAACCCCCAAAGCAACACCATTCGCCACTGGTAGCGTATTCAAACCGCGGCCGCTCGAGAGACAATCTGTATTCTCTCTGCAGAAGCCCACAGTCAAGTCAAATGCGCCAACAACAGCTTCGACTGTGACTACGGACGCTCAACCCCAGAAGCGGCCCATCACTGAAACTGAAAAGCCGGTAGAAGAGCGTCCCACTCCCGGAAAGAAACAAGCCATATCGCATCTAACGGCCCCTTCAACATCACGGTCTTCTTCTGCTCATACAGAGGAATCTCCCTCAAAGGGTACGACGCCAACACCTTCCAGCCCCGGAAAGAAGGCTGGAATAACCTCCAGTCCGCGGAAACCTGGTTTCCTGGTCCGGGGGCGTACGTCCTCTGTTTCTGGTCTCAGAAGAACCTCTGTCTCGTTCACTCATGGTCAGAAATCGAGCACTACCGGACCGACGGTGCTCGCTTTTGGTACGCGTGTGCCCATCAAGGGGAGGAAGAGCGCACCGGCAGACGCCCCCAGTCCGTCAAAGAAAACAAGCACTCTTCCTTCTGGGGGAGAAGAATCAGTACTTCGACCTCCGGTTTCTGCCACTACCGCTGTACAAGAGTCTCAAGACGAAGAAGACATGGGGCTCGGACAGGATGACGAAGCTCCAGCTCCCGCTCAATTACCTCCTTCGGAATCGCCTTCTCCGCTAAGAGCTGAAAGTCCTGAAGTACCCCCTGAGGAGGATGGGCAACAATCAGGAGGGGAACAACCGGAGATCGAAATCACTCCCCCCGAGGACGATGACGCAACTGGTCGGTGGAGAGATGAAGTTACTATGGCTAGTAACCCAGAATCCACCGAAGAGGTACGTTCAGGGTTGAGTAGCGTGTCTGAACTGGTGCTCACGCACTCTAGGTACACATTTCGATCGAACAGTTCCTTGCTATGACCGGGACGGAGTTCATGGAACATCTTGTGGCTCCGCGGAGGTCGTCCATCCACCCGTCCCTCCTGGCTTCTTCTGCAACCTCTGACCTCGCCCAGGACACACCTCTCGCAGATTATGTTGTGGCGATGTTTGTGGACCTACCCCACTGGACACTGTACGACGAGGTCTCGAAGGATTTGCAAGAGCGGATCGAGGCTTTCAAGGAGTTCTACCAGAAGGCAGAGGAGGACGTAAAGAAGGATACTCCTGATTTGTTTAGGGAGTTCGTGGAGAGTGATGATTCGTTCAAGGAAGCCCTGATCGTGAGTTACCTGGTCTTCGTAGATTTGAAGCCTCTCTCACTCTTAAGTGCAGCCCCATTTGAACTTATTGAGGGTAAACGAGAAAGCGCACGTGCGGTTTCAGTGGTACGACTGGAAGTTCCACTGGGTCAACGAACTTCTTGTAACCGCGGAGGCTGGGTTCAATCGGCTCGCAGCGGTAAGTTGTCTTACGCCGCGTGCTGAGGATACCGTTCTGACAGACATACTACTTAGGACGCGACCTTCCTCGAACGAATCAACAGGGAGAGCCATGACCTCCTGGTGACCCTACGACAGGAGTATGAGGAGGTGATGGCGGAGTTGAAGAGGGACGAGGAAGAGGTGGCAGAGATCGAGAGCTGTGATCAAGAATACTTGAATGAGCTGAAGACATCACTAGCAGAACAAAGGTATAGGCTAGTTACACTTCATGTCAACTTGGTGCCTGACCCCCCTTTTTTCGTTCAGCGCCGAGTTGGATGTTTATCGAGCCGATGTATCCGAAGCCATGGCCAAACTTGAGAGGCTGAGCATACGGTCCGCAGAATTGGACGAGGAGCAGAAGGAGGCCCAGAATGCTATCGCGGAGTGCGAAAGGGTTATTCAAATCCAGAACAGCAGCACTAAAGAGGAGGTCTTCAGGCTCAAAGGCACGTTCCGGTGGATGTTTTCCTACCCATACATCTAACTACCTTTCATATCACCTTTAGACAAACTCGAGGGATTACAGGATCTCCACCTCTGGAAGGCGACAAAGATCGGCCCGGGGATGGCTCAGTTCCTCTACGCCGGGAGGTTTTCCGTGTCAATACCCTCTGTCAATTTCGTTCCTATCGTGTCGAGGGTCACAATAGACCGACTGCCACTGCCCGGGAAGAGACAGGATCCTTTCCCCGCCCTCAGTGACCTCACCCTCCAGACCGCTGTGAAGTGGGTTCGAAGTATGGGTGATGCAACGAACCGCGAAGTAAGTGGTTCCCTTCTGATACCCCCCCTCATGAAGGGTTTCGCTGAAACTACGGGGAACCGCAGATCGTGACTTTCTTGAGCGACTACTGGACATCCATCGTCCAACTCCGAACGCAACTCAACGTCATCGAGACAAAATACCCCGTTGCGATCGAGGTCATACCCCCAGACGGGACCGCCGAAGACTTGAATGCTTCCAACTCCAGCACCAGTGCCATGCTCGCTACAGTATCTTCCTTCAAAGCCACCGTCAAGGTTGTCGATCTTACGATGCGATCAAAAATCTTGATAAACTTCTTGTTTGATTTCGGGGTTTTCGCACACTGGCCGGTGGCCTTGAAGAGGACTGGGTGTGAGGTCGAAGTGGTATTGGGACCTTTCAAGTGCGTAATTTTTTTTCTCCCCGCACGCTGACGCTCATTTCCGTAGCCCTGAGAACATTCGTGTGTCTGTAAGCGAATGCCTTTCACAGGTCACCCAGGACCAACAGCACGGTTGTCTCCTTGACGCCATCGAGGCCGCCCTTCCGAGGCCATGATCGTCTCGTTACAGTCGTGATATCATTGCGACTATCTACATACTGTACAGGTATAATAAATAGATCGTAGGTTGTGCGCACAAATGGACATGGGTTGAAGCTGATCTCGGCGAGGTCTGGGTACACGCACAAAACGGGAAGGAAGGCATAAAACTGAACTGCGTAAAAAAACAATAACGACGGAAGGGGGAATAGAATAAGGGAGCGGATGTTAAAACAGGAATTCAAGAAAGAAGAAACTAGAAGGATACGAACAGATGAAGACGAGATGGCAACAATTCAACGGGCCAGCGCCTGCGCTCGCAGAGAATCGAGGCTGTGATCCAGCCCAGACATGAGAGTAGCCAACATCTCTCTGTTGGATTTGATGAGCCCGAGATGGCCACCGAAGAGAGAAGCGACCGTCGACCAAGAACCCGCGGCTTGCTGACCGGCAGCGGCAGCCCCCCACTTCATGTGAACCATCTGCAGGTTGTCCGAGTACGTCGTCGCGGCTTGCACCCTCGTCTGCTCGACCGCCTGGTCCAACTCACGCTTCTTCGAGCCGTTCAACTGTTTCAGTTGTCCCTGCAATGTAACGATCTGCGCGTCGCGTTCGGCTGTCTTCCGTTCAGTCGCTTCGATATGTGCCCGGAGTCCAGTATCGACCTCCGTAACCTGTTGAGCAAGTTCCCTAGCGGATCGCTCGTGAGCTTCCCTCTCGTAATGCAACTGTTTCTCGAGGCTCTGGATACGATCCAGCCTCTCCTTCGACATGTGCTCCTGTTGCGCCAGTTGAAGCCGCAACATCGTATTCGTGGCGGCCTCGGACACTCCAGAAGAAACGGACCGTTCCATCTCCAGGCGCAAAGGGGCAGGCGAAGGTGTGACATCCGGCAACAAAACTCGTGAAATCGAGTTGTAACCGGCCGGAGAAAGAGAAATTGTGCTGAGGCCGGGACTGTCTGGAAGTTCCATGATGGTGCTCGGTGCCGGTGAGACGACTCCCGACATGAATGGAACGGGAATCTCGGAAAGCATATGCGAAATATCCACATCGTCGTCTGCAGAATTGTTGGCTGCGGCCAATTGTTCCCAAGACAAGAGTGAACCTCGATCATTTCCAGGCTTCTTTGACTTGGGTCTGATTGACGGTGGGCTACCGTTGGGCAGGGGAGATAGGTAGGAGAGATCCATCCGGGTGGGTAAATTGTTTGATCGGGTGGGAGTGGTGGGTTCCTCTTTCTCGGACTTCTTCCGAGGCACTCTAATCCGGGGAACTGCGGGCGTAGGAGCAGATGGGGACGCGGCAGTTCCAAGCATGAACTCTACATCGATGCTGTCGTGACTGTCGTCCTCGATAGGTGGGGTCAAGGGGGTTTTGCGGGGAACTGACGCGTTCTCTGAGCTGCTGGCGGTAGTATCCTGGCTGGAATCCTTCGTAATAGGAGAGCTTTGTAACGTAACACGGACGGGAGGTCGTTGTTTCGATGGGGTCCCGAACCCAAACCCCACAAAGCCTCGCAACTTCGTCGGCGTGGAAGTAACATTGTGCACAGACGCGGAAGAGGGGGGTCGTGTAGGTGGTTGGGAAGGGGATTGTACGGCAGGGGTGTTGGAGGATTTGGAGGGAGGTGGACCGGACGGCGTCTTATTCGGAGATACTTTTGTCTTGGTCTTGTTGGTCGAAAAAGTGCTCTCCTTCTTTGTTGTCGACCGGGGTGTATCAGAAGCCGAACGGTTATGTTTGATCAAACGCTTGTGAGGGCTAATAGACCGACGTGGGAGTTCGGAAGGTGATGGCGATGCTGACGGTGAGCTCTTGTCCGAGGAGATGCTCCCGGATTTCCTAGTTCTGGTGACCTTGGTAAGGGGGGGATTCTTTGAGGAGAGTTCGGTAGAACCAGGTCGGTATTTGGGCAACGAAGTTCCAGTGGCCTTGGGCTTGACGCTCGAGGCTCTGGATAGTGAGACGTTGGATGCGTTGATGTTCTCCGTTTGCGACAGCTTGACCTCCGAATGACCAAAAGCAGCCTTCAAAGCCCCCCGAGTGCGAGACGCGACGGGCGCGATATCCGACGAAGCACCTCGGCCGGATGACGGGACAACGTCGATCGACGCTCGTGCTCTCGAGCTGGACCGTGGAACCGGCGCGTCCTTTGACTCTTTGGACTTCTTGGTCGGTCTCTCAAGGGTACCGTTCTTCGCGCTGTCTTTATTCATAACATCTGCCAAAGCCTTGCCGACGGAAGAGAGAGTAATAGAGTGTTTGATTTTCGTGGGTGGTTTCGTCGTGCGCGCGGCGGCACGGGAGATCGTTGGTTCGGCCGTCGGCATCGTGCGCTGGACGCCATTTTCAGAACTTTCAAGCAACAAATTCGCAGAGGACGGGCTCAAACTTACCGGTTGAGCCTTGCGGGCGACCGTGGTGGACCTTGTTGGGAATGGACAACTTGCAACTTGGAGTGTTTGATCGGACCCTCGCAAGGCGCCGACGGACACTTTATTTATGGCACGTGATGGAAAGCAACACTACCACATGAATCTGATCCCTCCCTCTCTTTCGCGGTACAGAAAGACCCACATTGTAACAGCATTGATGAGGGTATACCAAGCCCCCTCTAACACTACACCCCACCCCGGAACATCCGCCACCTGTGCCCTCAACAAAAGATACGGAATTAGGAAATACCGAGGTTCCAGCAAAGGCGTTGGAAGGAGCAGCGGCAGGACGCATACAGGCAACAGCAAGGCCTGCAAAAGGGTTTGATCGGAGCCTGCTTTACTTTTAGCCCCTCGTGAGAGTAATCAGGGTTGAGGTTCTGACGCACCAATTCGGAGGAACCAAGCCCATCCACACGCCAAGTATCCGGGGACCAGGAGGTACGGTACAACAGGATGCAACATGAAAATCCTTCGCCAAACGTAAAATGTGTAATGACGATTATCAGACAAGAGGAACGGGTGATGAATCCTGCTAACTTGAGTACCCTATCACCACCGATATAATCTTATACACTCACGAATAACGATGGACGGTCGATGCCATCAGAAGGATTAGCACTAGCGTCACACCACACCGCCTGGGTGTAGGGTGAGTATCGCGATACAAAAGGGGAACGAGAGGCAGACCGTTTGCTACCCCACATCCTCGCGACAATGCCGTGTATCAAAGGTCCCGGACCTTCCCCCCCAGAAATGAGAGCCGGCCATCCCATGATAGTAGAAAACGCGACAAAGTAATAGATCTGGGGGACGTGAAAGGCTGGGATGTGATTCGCCTTATCACCTGGATGCCATATCAGTTGAGATCCTTGCGATATGAACGTGCGAACCACTGACCCAAGACGATCCCCCCGTTCCACTTGATGAAGAGCGCGAAGAGCGAGGCGTCGACAAAGTACGGGACAAAGGAAGGAAGGATATCTAGGATGATCGTGGGAGCGCTTGAGGCTATCTTTATGAGATCGCCTATCTCTCAGGAGTGACAGGTAAGAAAGGTTCTGGGTTAGGGCGAGGGTCTCGCGCACCTAGAGATGCCGTGAGTGCAGGAGGGTCAGGCAGCCTGACCCCGTCCCGACGGAACCGAAGGAACATTAGTTGACTTGAAATGTACCCATAGAACAGCCACACGATATTGGTTTGGCGGAATGTGCAACTGATCAACCCGAGCTGCCGAACTTGCGGATTATTGACCCCCGCCTTGCGTGTGCGTCCTGGTGACTTACGAGGGCGGCAGTCCAGTGTCTGGATTCCGTGGCAGCGATGATCGAGGTTATGACGAAGAGGACACTGGGGACGTCAGTGTAGTACAAGAACCCGAAAAACCATGCGACCGGGAAGGCCGAAAGGACCACAGACTCCGCAGTTGGGGTGAAAAATGAGGCGGGAGGCCGCACGCGTTTATGGTAGCAGAGCAAACGCGTCAGAACAAACGGGAGTGCCAGCAAAGTCAACAGCGGTGTCAACCGTAGTATAGGCAAGTTGCATTTGAAGGTAATGAGACGCTTTAGGATGACGCTCAACAGGTATCTGTGGAATGTAGGTCAATATCGCCGGGGCGCGTGGGTGGGATGAGATGTACAATCCAGGGGGGGTGGTAATCTTCGGATCCCAAGTGGCCCATTCGCCGTTGCAGTACGCTTGGGCCTGGGGTACGTGGAATGGTTCGTCCTGCGGGCGGCGCAAGTTCGGTTTAAGGTCTCGGACTGACCGGCAGGACGGCACACACCATGTAAGGTTCGGTGACGACATTGTTAACCTCCTTCAACACCATAACGCCGACCACGCAGAACACGACGTGGTAAAGTGGGGAGTGCGCCATGGCATTCGGTGCTCCGCGCAAGTCGAGTGGAGTTGGAGTCAAGCCACAGGCTCGAAGAGAAGAGAAGAGGATTCCGCTGACGTTGCCGGCGATCTCGGTGGCCGGGTTTAACTTTAGACGTGATCACCACGCAGATGGTCCGAGCACGTATGATCCATCTATTGTTACAATCAAGCGGACAGTTTTCCTTCATCAACAGCAGGGATGGATTGTTCGGCTTGTGGTGTGATCCTCGCCCCGCCAAGTATCCAGTTCGCCTCGGGAAATCGGCAGATCATGTCATGGAAACTACGTGGGTAGTATTTCGGTTGTCCCAGACAGCAACAGTTCATGGTTCTCGCTTAAGCCTGACCTGCGAACCCGCGCTTTTCTCAAGGTGATCCAACAAGAGCTGAACGAGCGGATGGACATTCTCCACTTGCAGCTATGATCTAGTGCTAGTAGCACGCCGGAAATATTCGTACTTCGACAGAGTAAAGGCGCCTATGGTACTGACCACGAGGGTAAGCATTTCTCCCCCTTTCACCATCTCATGTTGATTCTGATTCGTTCCCCAACGTAGCGGGTCAGTGTGTTGTACGCTGAGGTGCGGTTGATCATCGCAGTGACAATGTTTCTCAGCGACCCTTCGACCGTGTTCCAGCCACCTGGATTCTGTGGAACGCTGAACCCGAGGTATCGCCTGATAGTAGGGTCTACTGGGTAGTTTGCCCATGGGATAACCTTCTTGGCTTGGTTCAGAGTTCTCTCGATCTGGAACAAATTACGGGGGTCGTTGACCATACTGGACTGTCAAGAAGTAAAAGGACGATAAGTGTTTTGCGTTTGCGACTTGATATACAAGCATTACCAGATCTACGAGCATGCCAACCTTGAGGTCTCTCCAAACCCCAGGAGAACCAAGTACGATGGTGGTGACATGTTGGATCTCGAAAAAATGGTCTCGTTCGAGCGGTGGTTGTTGAATGGGAACTGTGATCGCCTGGAAGTTCTGACCGGTGTCGTAAATTCGGAGGATACCGTTGATTATAGCGTTATCGTCTGGGACAAACAACTCTGAGAGAGGTA
>Ga0307517_10011401_pt1 | contig 12317 bp, 10 predicted proteins | sample 23_EM_MG_FD_194515 | JGI IMG/M metagenome (GOLD analysis project Ga0307517, IMG submission 194515) | Populus trichocarpa ectomycorrhiza microbial communities from riparian zone in the Pacific Northwest, United States - 23_EM | ecosystem: Host-associated > Plants > Roots > Unclassified | place...
TTGACAATAGTTGGTGTTTTAGGGGTGGGCTTATATTTCTTCTACAAATAAAAGACGTGCAATGCTACAAAAACCAATAAATATGACATGCTTGTGAAAAAAAAGGTAAATTAAATGCAAGTTTGTCCTTTAAAGGGTGGCAATGATCATCATCTGGTGTTTTATTACACAGATAAGGGAATTCATATTCATCTCAGTCATTTTATACTAATCCAAACTCTCATAGAATCTATGTGATGACCATTTAGCACCTAAAAGCCCCAAAATTTAGGATGCTACATGTCAGGTTTTCCTTGATGCAATTTATAGATGACACATACATTTGAAGGATAGGTTCTATTCATTAAGTGAACATGAGTAAGTTTCTACCTGGTCTCAAAAGGTTTCAGATCTGTCCAGTAATAGTCTTCGTACAATATGAAGCGTTGCAAAGAATGGTTAAGATATATATGCTCAGAATTACCATGCAGACACTCAAATATAAGTTAAGTGTTTCACGCATCTGAACCCTAATCTATAGTCATAGAGAAAACTATTAATCCCCTACCTAACTTAAAAGCTTGTGTGTACTCTAAAAAAAAATTAAAGCAAGTGATGCATGATGCATTACTCTATATTCAAAATGCATGCACAATGTAAGATATTTAAGCGTAAAAAAAAGTGCATGCTGATAATAAAAATGTACAGACCAATAATCAATAAATAATTTAAAGCATAAAAGATGCATATTAATAATAAAAAATATACACACCAACAAAGCCGCAGTGAATGTCCACCCAAATCAAGATCATCGGGATGTGGGTGGAAAGAACGAGAAATTCTTGTCCTTTCTCAGTTAAAAAGGTTTGGAGTCACAACACAACTTAGTATTTCGGTCATTAGAAACCCGAACTAGTCCCAGAGTCTGGATAAAAAGACTGATTGTGTATATAGAGGATGTGTCACCCCCTGTACACCTTACCTAAGGTAAGCTGCATTATTTGTTTAGTTTGATTTTTATTAAGTTGTGTTTTTCTATCCATTGGTCTGTCTATGGGTCAAAAGTCAGTCTATACCAATAGAGCGGACCATAACTTTATGAGTCAAACCTAACCATTCTAACGCTAAAAAATATAAAAATAAAAGAAACTACCCTTTTAATAACGAGAAAATGTTATACATATAAGTTTATAATCTTGGGAATTAAAAGAAACAAAATAAATTTTTGATGTTTTTTAAATATAGGCCAAGTTCTCGTGGCTTTAATAAACTTGTTATTAAATCCATAAGGCATGCAAAAATATAAAAACTATTTTTCTTAAATCTTTGATATTTTTAAAAGATGCTAAATCATGCAAAATATTTTTTGTTCATTTTCTTTTCTTTTATATTTTTTTGTATGAAAATACAAATATGATTTTTTTTAGAAACTTGGCCATAATAAAATAAAAAAATTGATAATTGTTTTCCTAACAACTCATTCATATGTAAAAAAGAAAACTTATCATTATCTACAATCAAACTCGTATCATCACAAATCATCATCAAATAGTCTCAAAACCATACACAATTAATATTTTGTCCCAAAAAGCTAACAATTTATCAAAAAATAGTTTAGGGTTAGGAACTGACCTTCCAATGTTGTTGTGGTTGTTTAGGGAATGTTAGAACAGATGAGAAAAGTTACTAGACTGAGGTAATCCTAGCAGTTCATGGAACCGCGCGGCACCATCTCTGCCAACGCTGGAATCATGAGCTATTACTACTAGAGGAAAAGCACCTAGTGGGTCTGAAACTCCTATATCTGTTCTTTGATTCCTCACTGATAGTGTAGAAAATAGAAACCTGTAAAGAGAGCTCTTTTCCATTGAAATTTCAGTCTTCTTTATGTTTTTCAGTCCATGTCTGTCTTTTCCTTCTATTACTTTGTATTGCCATGGCTGCTTCTAGGGCAAAATCTTATTAGGTTAGAAACTAATTTTTCCCTCTTTGATTCCCCAATTGCAGAGAAGAAAATGGATGCTTGTAGAGAGAGCTCTGCTCTATTGAAGTTTTAGTCTTCCTGTATTTCAATCCAGGTATGTCTTTTCCTTTATCTTCTGTGTATTGTTATGGATTTTTCTAGGGAAAAATCGTATAAGGTGTTAAACTAATTTGTTCCCTCTTTGATCCTCCATTTGTAGAGTAGAAAAAGATTCTTGTAGAGGGAGCTCTGCTCAATTAAAGTTTCAGTCTTCTTTCTGTTTTTTAGTCCATGTATGTCTTTTCTTTCTATTATTGTGTATTGCTGCGACTGCTTCTAGGGAAAAATCCTATCAAGTATGAAACTAATATGTCCCCTCTTTGATTCTCTGCTTGTAAAGCATAAAATGAATGCTTATAGAGGGAGCTCAGCTCCTTTAGAGTTTCGAGTTTGAGAGATCCTGTTGTTGTCCAACTTTGATAACTACTGCTAAGTTAAATGGTGGTTATTGTTGGCTAGATAAATTAAGAGGAAGATTGTTGCTGGAAGCATGAAGATGATTATGGTTATATCTAGTGGATGCCTAATGCTGTTGGTGGATGATGAAATTTAGGGAAGATGATCAAGTAAAGGTTGTTGATGGGGGAGGGGGGGGAGGTAAAGCTGTAGGTGGTGGTGGAGATTTGTAGTAGTAGGATGATGGTAAAGGATGTGAAGGTGGACGTCGCACCTCGGTAGACGTCATGGTGGGGGCTGAAAATATACATCATGGAAAGTTAGGAGTCGCCACCTAGTAATTAAAGGAAACCAGGGATCTTAAGAGTTAACACTGGTTTCTGAGATTCAATAAAGGGGTTAGTTATGCTTAAAGGAAGAATGATGTCACTCTTACAACATTCTTTATTATGAAAGGTTACATTTACTATGTGTTTTATCTTAAATATGTCTTTTTGATTGCCATCCTAATTATTTTTAGCCTTTTGTTTTTAAATTTTCTAGTTATCTTGTGAAAAAATTGACATTGATCCTTAAAAATAGAAGACTTGTTAAAGATATTGACATTAAGTTTTAAGAAGGAATTTCCTTCAAGATTGCTAAAAATGAGTGTAACCCGTATTTGATTTTAAGATCTGGACATCGGTCCTTTTAAAAGGAGACATGTAATGGGCATTGGATCTGTAAGGATGGTATAACAAAAAAATTAAATTGGGTTTTGGGCCAATTGATTTTGATTAGTTTCAAAATGAACTTGAATCATAACCTTGCTTCACAAACACAAATCTTTATTCAAGACACCCCCAAGTTCATGAATCATAACCCCTTATAGTTCCTTATTTTCCATTACCTATATTTACCTGTTGTAAGCATCGATTCAAACACTGGACAATTATTGTTTCCTTTTGTAGCATTCAGTATCTACAAGGGATCAATTTTTTTTTTTTTGCACGTGAGCTTACGAAAGTCTAGTGGTTTTGATGTTCCTACTGTAATGAGACTTTATTTTGTACCTTTCATCATTATTCAATACCACTAGCAAATAGTAAATTCTTGAATCAACGGTGCATAACAGGAACATGAGCTGAAACAAGTAAAAAGCGTAATACCTGGTATTGAAGATCACCACCTCTGCTCCCTTTTCTTTAGTTTGCCTCTGTCACTCTTTGTACCTCCCTCTTTTTTTTTCCTTTTCTTCCCCCTTTTGTGTCTCACTGTCCTGTTCCTTTTTTTTTTTCCTTCCTTTTCTCTACTCACCGTCTCTCTTCGTCTCACTCCCTACCTTTGTGTGTTTTCATTTCTCCCTCCTCTTCATTTTTCCTCTTTTTTTTTATAGAGCCCCCTCCCTTGCTTATTTATCAGCCAGCCAACAGCAGACCAATTTTGAATTTCCTTCTAAAATGTTGTCAATCTTGCAGAATCGACTCTTGAAGATTGGGATGAACCTAGGCTTGAAATTGGGTAAGGTGCTAGCCACTAATATCTTTTTGCTTGATTTATGGGAGAAGATTAAGGCATGAACAATACAATTTAACCTCCTACGATAGCAGTACACAATGAAAACGTGGACTCTTGTTTTGCATGAGAATCAATCATGATTAGTAATTGAAGGCAAAGATTGCATGAATTCTTTCCTTTGATATGTTCTTGATTTTGCCACGTGATTCTTTCTTCAGCTAAGGAAAGTGCTTCGGCTTCCTTATGTTCTTAGTCCCATTTCCATCCTAGGCTCTGTTGGTAAATGAAAATTCCTTTGCATGAACAACTCCCTGCATTCTTCCAATGCGTAATTGCTGTCCGTATGAAATAGTCCCAGCTGTGAACATGTTTGTCCAACATCCCTCATTCAATGTTCATATCACGAGAAAATGTTTGCTAGCACAAACAATTATATCTTTGAACAATTTCAAACACACTTGCAAATTGAGGTTCAATCTCGTATGCGTGAATTGCAAGCAACAAATTCTAAAGTGAATTTGGTTACTGAAACTGGTTTAACAATGACTCAAAACAATCTGAAAGTGCAAAAGAAAGGAAACAAATTCAAGAAGAAACAAAATACTAATAAAAAGCATAGATTTTATTTCTATAGTGGAAATAAAGGACACTACATAAAAGAGTGTAGATTCAAGAATTTTAACAAGAAATGTGGGTTCTTTCAAAGTGAATATGGTTGAAAAAGACGAAGCAGGGAGTTGGTTGCCATGGTTTCAAACTTTCAAATTGGAATGATTACCAAATTAAATATGACAACTAATGTTGTGAAGACTTCGGATTGGTGGTTGGATTCTGGTGCAACAGTTCATGTTTGCAACAAAAAAGCATGGTTCAAGACTTATAAAGAATTGAAGAAACCTGAAGAGGTCTTGATGGGCAACCATAATTCTACCAAAGTTTTGAGAAAAGAACTATTGAGTTGAACTTTACTTCTGGATAAAAATTGTTTTTAATCAATGTGTTTCATATTCCTGAGATTAGGAAAAACCTTGTATTTGCTAGTCTCTTGAGCAAGAAAAGGTTCAAGATTGTTTTGGAGTCTGATAAGGTTTTTGTAACTAAGAGTGAGATGTTTGTGGAAAAAGGGTTATTCTTGTGATGACATGTTTAAGTTTAGTATTAATAAAATCAATGTTATTTCTGCTTATATGGTTGATTCTACTTCTCTTCTTTGGCATGCTAGATTAAGACATCTAAATTATAAATATTTGAAATACATGTGTAAGCATGGTTATATTTCATATCAGCATGATAATAATAACAAATGTGAAGTATGTATTGAAGCAAAAATGACAAAGAAGCCTTTTTCTAGAGTAGAAAGGAATTCTCAATTACTTGAGTTGGTCCATTTTGATATATGTGAAATAAATGGTATGTTAACAAGGGGTAGGAAAAGATATTTCATAACTTTCATTGATGATTATTCTCGTTTTACATATGTTTACTTGTTAAGAACTAAAGATGAAGCCTTTGGAAAATTCAAAGAATTCAAGAAAATTGTAGAAAATCAAAAGGAAAGGCAAATTAAAATTCTCAGAAATGATAGAGGTGGAAAATACTTTTCTAAGGAGTTTTCTATATTTTATAAGGAAAATGGAATAATTCATCAAATGACAATACCCTATACACCACAACATAATGGATTTGCTGAAAGGAAAAATATGACCTTGGTGGATATGGTCAATGCCATGCTTTTGAATGCTAATTTACCAAATAATTTATGGGGTGAAGCCTTACGTACTGCATGTCACATTCTTATATAGAATACTATCTAAAAAATTAAATGTTTCTCCCTATGAAGCATGGAACGATAGAAAACCAAATATGAATTATTTTAAAGTGTGGGGGTGTGTAACTTTTTATAAAGTTTCTGATCCTCAAAGAACAAAATTAGGACCTAGAGGTCTTATGAGTGTCTTCGTTGGCTATGCATAAAATTCAATGGCTTATAGACTTTTGGATTTAGAAACTAATGTGATTATTGAATCTATACATGTTGAATTTATCAAAAATAAATTCATAAGTGATTCAAATGTGCAAGAACCAAATCTAAAAGTAATGACTCCTAGCTCAACGTTAAGTGAAAAACATAAAAAACTAGAAGTAATAGGTTCAAGTGAACCTAGAAGAAGTCAAAGAGTTAGAAAGGAAAAATATATAGACACAAATTTTATTTTTACTGATTCAATTGTATTTTTAGTGGAATGTGATAGAAATACAGTATTGAAAAGGACACCTATGATCCTAAATATGGAAGATGATCCAAAGACATTTAGTCAAGCTATGTCTTCTAGGGATGTTGCTTTTTGGAAATAAGTGGTAAATGATGAAATGGATTCAATATTATCTAACAATACTTGGGTTCTAGTAGATTTACCTCCAGGTTCTAAGCTAATAGGATGTAAATGGGTATTTAGAAGAAAATACAATACCATGGATTCCTTACTCAAATACCTATCAACCTACCAAATTTCAATAGACAAGAGCTCATATAAGAGAGACATGATGTTCTTAAGACAACCCATAAATTCTGCCAGCATACAGGTTTTGTGAAGAAACAAGTTCAATTTATTTCTAAAGCATCCAAACCGACATGTAAATTGTTTATTTGTATGGAAAAAGTCTTTAATTGGACAAGTTAACTTCTCTAAGTCCAAAGTCAAAGCTTAAAATTTTTATGCAAGACTGTTTTTTTCTTCTTTTTAGAAAAACAATTATTGTACTACTTAAATGTAGATTATTTACTTTGAAAAGCACTATTTTTTTTTAAGGATATAAACGGATTGGAGGGATGTGGGGATTAGGGTTTCCCATCAAATAAAAAGAAAGAAAAGGTGGCGACTAGAAAGAAAAAGAAAACTCCACCCTTTTCTCCTTGACCTGAAATTATATTCTCATTTGTTCTCTTCATTAGTTTTTCAATAGATATGCAAAGCTAAGTTATTTTTCTTGGTTGAAAGATACAAAAACCTTTAAATTTTAAAAATTGTGAAAGCTATTCTATCTTTTCCTTTTAGTTTATATGTTGAATATGAATATTTTCATATGCTTATTTCCTATGATTGTTAGAGCAGACTCTAAATTATTTTTCTAAACCAATCTACTGCTAAGTTTGTTATCAAAACCAGAGTTGTGATATTTTAACTTGTGAAACGACTATGTTTAATAATTATAGCATATCTATGTTGTTAATCTTAGGGAAAATATTCAATTAAATCAAGCATAAACTATAGACAATTTGTTATCTTGATTTATCAACTTATCTAGTTCTTAAGGCTACCATTGAATTAAATTACTAGTATGGACATTGTGGTTGTTTAATGGTTAGGGTTAGTTACACTGCGGATTGGTTAACTGACTAATGTTAAGAAAAAATAGATATTCAGAATATAAATTAACGTATTGTTTCAATGATCAATTTTGATTTTCATAGGTTGATGTTTACTTGAGACCAATGTTTTTATCTTGATAAGGTTCAAATTTATTTAATTTAGCTTGATTGTTTTATTCTGTTTACCATAGCATAGCCTAAATAACTTCAAAACCCTCCAACATTGAATTATCTAGCATAAAGACCTGAACTAGATTTTCCTCGTAGGATCGACCCCTTGCTTGCTCTATACTATCTTGGTTGTCTAAGCTAGGATAATTAATTTGTATGATCGTGACATCATAACATAATCTCTGTTCAGGCGACCATCCCATGGTTCGTAATCGGGTAACTTGCCAAACCCATGTTGACTTGGGCTCAGCGCATGGCTAAACCTAAGTATATTGGGTCTAGTAAGTAGTCAGACCCATGTTGGCTTAGGTTCATCACATGGTGAATCTAAATATAATGGGTTTAACAGCTTGTCAGACCTACGACGCCTTGGGCTCAGGATATGGCTGAACTCAAGTATATTGCATCTAGTGATTCCCAGATCTATGTTAACTTTGGATCAACATATAGATGAGTCCAAATATATTAAGTTTTAGATTCTTTCAAAGCATCAAAATATTGATTCAAAAAGACTGACTCATCAATTACTTCTCAAAACTTTATGCATTTGATGCTAAAAGACATGAAAAGCTTCTTGGGAGATAAACAATCAGATTTGTCTTGTCTCTTTAAGTAAGACAGGTGTCTCCCCACATTGATTTTAAATGTTGTCTTGGGTAGGCAAAACAATAATATTTTTTAGAAGACCATTTAGTTATGTATAATCAATACAATAAGCGTTTAACCTTTTAGGGTTATAATATGATGCCACATGTCCTTCATGGGAACAAGAGGCAATGACCTATATAAACCTTCATATTTTTCAATCCCATATTTTACTTTTGCCAAAATTTCTTTCTGTACTCCCTACAATCAAAGCCTTAAATGAGAAGAATTCTTTTCTCTATTTTTGCAAAAGAGTCGTTTTCTAGGTGAACACATAACACACTCCATCATTTCTTTGTTTTTTGTTTCAAACCTTCTAGAAAATGGATTCTAGAAAAAGCAAGAAAATCATTTCTTGTAAAGAGTTTCGATTTTAGGCCTGAAATTGGAGTTACTCGTAAGGGATCTACAGCCATTAGAATAGGTCATAGATTTGACGGTGGCTATTCAACCTTCTTTTACAGGAAGAGGGAGTGAGACATGTTAAAACCCAATTTTTTGCCCCTATTTTTGTATATAATTAGAAAACAAATCCAAAAAATGTCTTTTAGTAATTTTGATTAATCTTAATCATTTTGTTATTTTCTTCATTCTTTAATTTTTGTGTCTCAAAACAAAATCTTAAAAATCTTAAAAAAATACAAAAACAAATATATAAAAAAATAAAAAACTAAAAATACAAAAATAAAAAATAGTTGGGGTCGAAATTGGGCCAATAATTGAGTATCGTGAGAAAAAATGAAGCTTGGAGATTTTTGGGCCATAATTGAAGGCTTAATGGAAGAAGAATTTGAAGAAAATGGCTTAAATTGATTTAATTTGGCTTAAATTGAAATAAATTAAAGTTCAAGTATGAGTTTGGAGCAAATAGCCAAGTAGAAAAATCAATTAAGGGTCTGATTGAAAAATAAAAATTGAAATTAGGCACTAAATTAACTTAAAAATGGAAAATTGAAAGATTGAGGGCCAAAATGAAGACAATAGAGAAATTAGATGGGTTTTCTTTATTTTGTCAAAGGATAATTAAAACGTTTGTTTGACAGTTCTAAACTTTCCTGTGTTTGTTTGTCATTAGAAAAGTTGGTCAACGAAAAACACTTTCTAGTCAAAGGAAAATTTAGCTTGGTTTTCAGGAAAAATGTTTTTCTTTTATTTGGGCGGAAAATATTTTTCGGAAGTTGTGAAAAATTTAGAAATGTCATATTATTTGTTGATTTTATCAAATTTGGTCCTTAAACTTTTGATTGCTATATATATTTTGTTTTGAATATTTTTTTTTCAATTTCATCCCTTACAATTTGATTTTTATGTTAACTTTAGTTCTCATTTTTATGATTGTTATTTACTTTTCTCTTATCATTTTTTTAATTAAAATTTTTTATCTATCAAATTTTCTCATTGTTTTAATTGTTACTTATTTTATTTGAAATAATTTATGAAATTGTAATTATTATTATTTTAATTTCTTCACCTTTCATTTTTTTTCATCTGTTAGATTTGAACTCTATTATTTTGATTATTATTTATTTTATTTGAGATAATTTATGAAATTATATTTTTTTCAATTTCATTCTCATTTAATTTTTTAATTTGTAAAATTTGTTCCTCATTATTTTAATAAACTTGAAAAAATAAAACATTAATAAGTTATTTTCTAGCTCATTTTCCATGATATAATCAAACATTTGAAGGTGTTTTCCAACTTACACTACCAAACATCGAAAAATAATTCACTTTCCCAGAATTCACTGCTTTCCAGCAAACAAATGGGGCCAAGAAAAAGAGGTGAAATTGATCGAATTAAAAAAGTTCAAATAACAAGGACTGAAATGCAAAAGGTATTGAAATGAGAGGATGAATTTGAAGTTTGGCATAATTCTAGTTGAAAAAGACCTAAAATAAAACAAAGTCGTCATATTAAGTGAAATTGTGTGTTTTTTTGGAAAGAGAAGAAGCTTTAAGCATTCAAAGAAAAACGACGACTATTTGTCCTTGAAAATGCAAAAGTTCTAGGTTCCTAAATGTGCATTAAAAGCTGACCTTTTTCCCCAAATCTAGCCTTTAATTAATTCTCTTGGCCGGTAAAAAACACATGCTAATGATCTATAACACGTGGTCTCTCATCTTGAGGCAAAAAAACCAGATTTCTTGCCATGATCCTCTCCCAACAGACTAAGTGAAGAAGGGTAGGTGGCTAGTACTTGAACAAACTTCAGGTCCAGGTTGAATTAGTTACATGATGGGTTGTTTTTATATGGGTTGTATTCTTGGTAGTTGGGTTGTGTTTCCATGTGGTTAGTATTTTTAGGCTTCAATATACATTAGGTTGGTCTTAGATCTTCCTTGATAAAAACTAATGGGTTTTGGGCTATGTCTTTGTTCACTTGGGTTGAATTAGTTGGGTTTATATTCATGGATTTAATGGGTTTGAGTTAAGAATACTCATATTCCTAAAAACTAATAAATTAAAAATAAAAAAAATGTCAAATTTATGCGAATGATATTTTATGTGCATTACAACCAAGTCTTTCTAAAAAAATCATTTCTGCATATTCTATCATTGTACAAAAAAAAAAATACATTTGTCTTTCTAGTTTGCTTTTTTATTACAAAAAAGAAAAGGAAAAGCCAAAAGTATTTTTCAAGTTTTAGCATTTGACAAAAATATTTGTTTTAGCATTTTTATAAAAAAAAAACAAAAAACAAAAAAATGTTTATGCATACAAATTCAGACTTAATAACAAATCTATTAAGTCCATTAAGAGTTGGCCCATTGGCCCTACATACCAAAAAAAATTAAAAACCCATGTTTCTTTAAAAAAAAAACAATGATAAAAATTCTCAATTTACAAGATTTGTTTTAACAAGATAGCCAAAACTCATTTATGTTACTCTTGTGAATTCAACGTTCAATTCTTATTATCCACATAGGTCAAACACTTATTCTTTTATCAACCTAGAGAAAACCTTCATTTTTAAGGATAGATGAAATTTTTTATACGTCACCTTTTTTAAAAAAATCGATGTCTAGATTTTAAAATCAAATACATGTTACGTTTAATTTTAGCAATTTTGATGAACATTCTCTTTTTTAAGACTTAACATCAATATCTTTGACGAGTCTCCTATTTTTAGGGACTTATGTCATTTTCTAACGTGTCTAAAGACTGACATCACACTTTTCACATAATAATTAGAAAATAAAAAAAAAGTTAAAAACAATGAGGATATTTGATGGTAATCAAAAAGATAATTTTAAAAGAAAACATATAGTAAATGTAATAATTAAAAAAAAATGCTTTAAAGGTGACGTCGTTCGTCCCTTAAGCATAATTAACCTCTTACTTGAGTGTCTGGAATCAATGCTTATCTTTAAGATCACTAATTTCCTCTAATTACTAGGTGGATACTTTGATTTTCCACGATATATATTTGGCCCTCGTCGCGACGTCTATCGAGATGCGACAAGATTGTTCCTTAAGAGGCTTTAAATCTCAGGGGACAACTAAGGTTGCTCAAGACATCTCAGGAAGAGGCATAATGTATGGTGTCATATGAGCAAGTGACCTTAGTGAATTTAAAACAACCAAAGACTTTATGGTCTTATTGCCTAAGGCTGGTGATCAAGTTATTCATGTCACTAGCAAACCTGTTATTGACAATTTTATCATAATTCCCCTCATATTCATATATGAGTTTGGGTACTCGTTTCCCTTGCCGGGGTTTGTAAGGGGTGTATTTTGTTATTTCAATATAAGTTTGGCTTAACTCCACCCCAACGGGTGGACTACCCTGTCAGCCTTTGACAAGCTAATGAAGATTCTTTAGGAGAAACCCACAATTAGGGTGTTTAGACATTATTATTCGTTAATTAGCAGTGCCAATGCGCCCAGAGGGGCTTCCATACTTTGGTTCTTTACCATTTCAACTAGTCTTGAGGGCTTATGAAATGTACCTTTTAAGTTAAATCTACTTGGTTTAAGATGTGGAGGGAAAGATGGGTGATAGTGAGATTTGAAGGTATGGCTAGAACTTAGGGGGGATAATACTATTTAGGGTTGCTCTCACTTTTAGAAGCACCTTCTATTGGTGTGAACTATAAGTTTTTTCTCAATGAGAAGGAAAAGTGGGTATGTAGTAGGTTATGTGTACTTTAGACTGAGTAAGAAATAAACCGCATAGCACAAGGGTTCTATGGTGCTTCTGGTAGTTTTAGCTTAGTATGTTATTTTAGCT
>Ga0307517_10011402_pt1 | contig 12317 bp, 2 predicted proteins | sample 23_EM_MG_FD_194515 | JGI IMG/M metagenome (GOLD analysis project Ga0307517, IMG submission 194515) | Populus trichocarpa ectomycorrhiza microbial communities from riparian zone in the Pacific Northwest, United States - 23_EM | ecosystem: Host-associated > Plants > Roots > Unclassified | place...
ACACACTTAAATATTTATTTTGAATCAAACTATATTTTTACCTATCATTCAGGTTGCATTTGGACTCGTCAAGGCAACCGAGTCACATCGAATAAATCCCCATATAGTTTACATTTTTTAAAATTAAAAAAAAAAACATTAGCAACACCTAGATATTTTCTTTACATTAATATTTTTTATCTTTGCTACAACTTATTGCAAGTCAATAATCTAATTCCCATGCTATGAAACAATATATATATATATATTGGAAGGATATTAGTAGGATTATGATATTGTGGTAATGAATTTATCGTTAATGCATAGAACTTATGCAACTGATCAATCTTCCATCTAAGAAAGGATCTCATTCTTTGCAACCAAGAGGAAAGAAAGAGTTACATTAGCTACTCATGGCTGAGTTGGGATTATTCACTTGTGAAACCGCTTTCCTTTGCAATGCAATATTTCTCTGAAGCTGCTGAGTTGAATCCGTGACATAGCTTTTATGGGGGCCTGAGGTTCTTCTTTATCTTCTGTCATCACTTGGCAGTTGTATTTTTCCAATATAGAACAAGCATCACAAGCAGGTTCCTTCGGTGGAGAAGAATCTTCTCCCACACTGGCAATTGCCAATTTTCATGGTGCTTGGAATATTTGTTACCTTCTTCCTGTTTTCTCTCTATTGTTTCATTCGGGACAAGTTAACATTAATTTTATACCATGCTACGAAACAGTCCGGGAGAGCTCAATGATAATGAGTTTATCATACTTTCGCAGAAGTTACAGATTCAAACCACTTTTCACGTTTTGACATATAATATTAATATTATAAAGAAACTAAAGCACCATCTCTCTTTCTATCTTTCTTCAATTTTATCTTTTAACATTAAGTTAATATGAAATTAAACATGATAATTTTTTTATTTTTTTTTATTAATATAGGTGTCCGGACCAGCTTGCACGCATCTCAACTAGTCTCACGGACCCTAAAGTTAACGACCATGTAAGCCTTCAGTGACCCTGATAGGATTCAAATTCGTGATCATTGGGGAGTAAGCCCAACGTCTGACCAGTTGAGCTACCCCTCAGGGTTCATGATGGTTTATTTTGGCTGGTTTGGTGTTGAGTTCTCGCGATGTTGGGGAAATAAATTTGAAGATCAGCTGGTGCTTAGTTTAATAAAACAAAATGTAATTTTATTGATTTGAAATAATTGAATCTTTAGAGATTGGATTTTAGACCTTTTTTTTAAGCTAAGGACTAAAATGGAGGTTGGATGGCAAGAGTGAAGCATGTTGACGGGATGTGGTGGTGCGCGTGGCTTCCTTTAGGATCCAACGGTAGCCTTCCTTGCTGTCTTTGAAATTGTCTCGGAGGCGGCTTCCTCATGAGGCGGCGTGTGGCGGTGATGATAGTTTAGTGTAGCTCTGACGCCCTTTCTTTTTTTCTTTCTCCTCCCTTCTTTTCCCGGTTTACATGCCTAGTGGGATGTAAGATTTTTTTAATGTCAAATTTGGTCCCTATTCTTTTTATTGCTATTTTTTTGTCCTCTTTTTATTTTTATTTTTATTTTTCAATTTCATCCTTCAATATTGGGTCAGGTGAGAATTAGTTTTCATAATTTTTTTTAATTTGTTTTATGTGGGTGATCTCAATCTTATAACAGGTTTGACAAGTTAACCCGGGTTGATATAGGTTGGGTTTGACTTGGATTTTTTTTATTCTTTGTTTAATTGAATTTTTTATTTTATTTTATCTTTCAATATTGGATTGGTTAGAAGTTGACTTTATAATTTGTTTTTCTTTCCATGAGGTTATCTCATTATCAGGACCTAGATCGTTGGTTTCACAAGTTTACCTAGGTGACTCGAGATGTTTTTTTTTATCTTTTTTTTAACTTCTCCCTTTAACATTAGGTTGATTAAGAATTGAGTTTTGTGATTTATTTTGGTTTGCTTTTCATAGGGTTATTAGGGTTTCATCCTCAGGTCATTAATTTTATGGGTTAACTAGGGTTGACTCAAGTCGATTCAATATATCGTTGTCTCAAAAACAATTTTTAAAAAATATTGTCCAATATGTCACCTTCTCGGTATTTCAAAAAGTGTCATCTACTATGCATTGAATTTTGAGTTCATGATTAACTATTTTAACTAGAAAACATATTAACAACGCCTTCTTACCTTTTCTCGGAAAAAACATTTGATTCGACCTACAACATAGTGTGGGACAAAGATCTAGTACTACACTATAAAAGAATTAAAATAGTCTTAGATCTTTATATAAAGATCAATTCAATATATATCATAATAAAAAAGCTTTCTTATTCTATTTATTATTAATTATTAACACTAATTTCTTGATTTTTTAATCACTGATCATGAATTACATTGTACATCTTAAATATTAAACACTTTACAAAAGCACTAAAATTTGCTAGTTTTTCTAGCTAATTCTAAGATGTTTTTTTTTTCCTTAAGATTTTTTTAAGTTGGCTTTGTGAATTAATCATTGAAAAACATGTGATATATTTTTAGAGTGTCACAGGGGATATCTTGACGAGTTGATGAGGACTGATAGAGATAAAATTAGAAAAAAAAGTCACCACCTAGTTTATGGTAACCAAAAACCCTAATTGATCTTAAGAGAATCTAGGTAAGGGGTTAATTATGTTAAAAATAATATGAAAACCACCCCAAAGAATCTTATCTAAAGTAAGATGCTATGTGTTTATTTTTAATTATAAAAGTACCTATTATGCATATGTACTAAAAGCTTGTTTAAGTTATAGATGCTCTTGTTGTTTAAAGGTATACGACTACTAAAATCTAAGGTAATGATTTCGGACCTAGTCCCTACAACAGGGCCTAATCTTATTTTCTGAGATATAGAACCCGAGAGGATAATAATGGATTATTGGGTTTAGGCCCATTCTAATTGTTCATATCCAATAATGGATTCGAGGTCTCTACTCACTTTCCATAAGTCTATGTCAGATCGTGTCAATCCAACCTAAATTCACTTATAATATCAGGAAGAGGACCAAAAATACAAAATAGATTCTTACATAATAATCATGGATATAAACTCGCTTACCCTTAACGTGTAATATGAGGAAACACCTAATGGGAATTTACAATTTCTGAGCTGATTTTGAGTGATTATAAGAATATAATCATTGAAAAAGGAAAAAAAATACAAAAACATATATAAACAGTGATATTTACATACACGTTCGTATTTATCCTTAATATGACATTGAAGGAAAAACCTGAAAGTCTAGGTAAACCCTAAAGGAGGCGAATTAGGTTGCCAATTAAAAAGCCTTTTCTTAATTTAAAACAATATATATAACACAACCTAATGATTAATACAAATAAGCTGAAACAATAATAGAAATAAAATTAAATATGCACCAAAATAATCAACATAATAAGTAAGGAGATGAAGTTAAGAGAGTGTGTATCGAGATTTTTACAGAGGTTCGAATAATCATCTACTCCTCTCCTTGAATCACCATTCAAGAGTTTACTATCACACACAATCTTCTTAACGGGTGAGACCAAACCTTTACACAGTATTTTTCACAGGTGAAAGATTGAACACCTTCTCGAGTCTTTTTTTGGGTTTAGGGTTTAACCCAATCGTTCTGCGAACTCAAGATCAAACTCAATCTTTTTACAAGCTTAAGATCAAACCTATCACAATAGTTTTACAGGGTCAAGATTGAAACCTTTCTCAATTCTTTTATGGGTTTAGGATCTAACCTAATTTTTTTATAGGCTCAAGATCAAACTTAGTCCTTTTGCATAGGCTAAGGATTAAATATTTACACAATCTTTTTCAAATGTCAAAGATTGAAACCTTTCTCAATAACATTTGTAGATGGACAAGTATTAAACCACTCAAATAGCCTTTTAAAGGCTTTCTCAAGTGTTTTTAATTAAAAAAAAGGTTGTAAGAGGTTGTATATGAATAAAGATATGATTATAATTTTTTCTTTGATGTTTTTGATAATTTTGTTGAAGAAGAGTGTATTTATAGGGCTTAAAGATCAAACTAGTCATTAGAAATAACTTCCAAAATATTTATGCCCATTGAAGAATCAGTTAGACCATTATCAAAATTGGTTGGATCATTTTAAAAAACTTGAACAAAATTTGAAATTTCCATAAACCAGTTGATTTTTTTTTAGAAACAACAAGTTATTTCTCCAAATCGGTCAGACTGATGTAGCTACTAGAACTTTTCTCTTGTTTTGTGTGTTTCAGTCTTTTCTTTGTTCTTGTGTCCTTTTGAGTTTATTTAGGTTTTTTGGGTATGAAAGTTGATTCCTAAACAAATTGAAAGTTATTTAAAAAACTCTCTTTATAAGATCTTGATTTTTAAAGTTGAAAGTCATTATTACATCAAGATTCTTATTTGAGTTTAATTAGGTTTTTTGGGTATGAAAGTCACTTCATGCATCTATGCTTTGCTTCTTTGATGATTTCCTTGAATGATTTCATTCTCTTGAAACATGTCTAAATCATCACAAATCTTATGCAACATACAATGCAAGTAAAACTATTTATCCTAACTCTTACACATACCTCGACATTGTATTTAATCATCATTTTACTCAAGCGCTAATGCATGTTTCATATAGACATCAATGTAAAACATATACATTATGTTTCAATACAACGAATAAAGTCAATCAAAACATCACTAATTTATGTTAGTTTAAGACATCAATGTAAAACATATACATTAAACAATATCATTCACATATTATATTATCATTAAAATTTGATACCATACATAAACATATATTAAATCGATCACATATCAAGATCATACAACATTAATAATATTTTTTATCATCAAAACATTAGATGATTGGTTGCATGCATACTAACAAAACCTAATTAGGATTTATAATTTCTATGTCAATCTTGAGTTACGAGAAAAAAAAAACAAATAATTAAAAAAAGTAAGAAACATAAAAAAATATACAGTGGTATCAATATTTATACACAAGAGTTTATTTATCCTTAATACGATATTCGAGGAAAAACCTAATTAGGATATACGAATCACACCAAATCACAGAAATAATAAATTATTCACACACACACATGACTAAACTATATATATATATATATCACACTAAGACTAAACTGTTACATATCAGTTAATTCATTTCATACCCAGGGTCACCACACAACGACGTGAACCCCAAAACTTCAAGAATTCCATGTATTTCATATAGAATTTAATAATACATAGAGAATTATTCAAAATAAGCACTAATTTATCCAAGGTGCAAAAATGACTTTAGAAAGTTGTTAACATCAAGTAGAAGCTGTTGGAACTAGATTGAGCAATGGTGGCTTGTGGGAATCATGCACTAGTAAAAAAACAATCAAAAATGACTTTTTTAGATTATTTTTTAATTTAATCCTTCAACATTAAATTGATTGAGAATTAAATTTCATAATTTTTTTTATTTGTTTTTTATGAGGTTATCATAGTCTTGTAACCCAGATAATGGATTTAATATATTAACCCGGGTTGATCTAAATCAATCCGATGTATTGTTATCTTAATATTAAAAAAAGATGTCATTTTGATTGTTTTTAGTCAAATTATATTTTTACGAGTCGTCCGAGTTGTTTTAGACTTGTAAAGTTAACCAAGTTATACCAGGTTAATCCCCACATGATTTTAAATTTTTTTTCCACTAGTAAAAAAAACATTAGCAACATCTAAATATTTTTTATATTTAAAAAAAAATTAACTTGATTTGCAATGTTGCACAGGTTAATAATCTAGTCAAATCTAAACCCACTCTAATCCTTTCTTCTAGTTGAAAAGAAGGTATATTTAGAACGTGTTTAAGAATATAATAATAGTTGTTTTTCAAAGTAATTTTTACTCATAAATATATTAAAATAATATTTTTAAAAAATTATTTTTAAATTTATCACATCAAATCAATTAAAAAATTAAAAAAAATAAATTTTAAATTTTAAAAAACATTATTTCAAAAACATTTTAAAGAATACTTGGCTCCATAGTCTAACTCGACGCGATCAGAACACACGCAGAACACACGCAGACATTATATGATGCCAATATCCACTGGCTTCTCTTGTTTCTGTGCATGTAAAATTTATTCACCAAGTTTTTATAATCATGCAGAGAATTATTAGATTTATTAGTAAAAAATCAGGTGAACCATATCTACAAAAAAAAGCAAATTTAGTGAGAGATTGGCTGGCTAATTATGATTTAATTAGGAGTTGTTTTGATAGATTTTCTATTTCCTTTAATGACTCTTCCGTGGATCTTTATTGTATTTGTATTATGATCTGATTGGATCAACCCTGTCGCGTTTAATTTAATTGAACATTTAGCCCCGATTTCAACCAAAAAAAATCAAGGTTATCTTTTCTCTTACAAGAAAAAGGTAAATCTATTCGAGACTACTATATATATATATATATATCTGGTACCTTATTAATTATCATCTTGATAATTTTTTTTTACTAGGATATAGAATAAGTTGCCGTTTGCAAGATAATTAACTTTAGGGTTTGAACTTTTAAAATCAAGGAAAATAGCATACCTCATTAATCACTAAATTAATCCCTTAAGTTTTTTTTTTTAAGTTGTACAATATCCATTGATATTTATTCTCTGAATGCTCTTTTTTCCTATCAAATTTCTAAAAATAAGTTTATAATAGTTATATTAATATTTTCTATGGATAATTTTCCATAAAAAAAAAAGAAACTTTCATGATTACAACTATTTTTAAAATAAATAAAAATAAAAATTTATAATAGTTATATTAATATTTTGTATTTGTGATAATCTAATTATAAATTATTAATTTCATTTCATTCAAATTAAAAATCATCATAAAAAAGTTAAACATATGAACTAAAAAAATAAATCTTTTATGTTAAATTTTTAATAAAAAAAAAGAAAATTTTAAAATTTATACTACTAACTGAAAATATTATACTGTTCATATTTTGTTTTTCATTTAAAAACTATATTTAAATTCTTGTTTCAAATCCAGCATAAATTTTAAAAAATAAAAAACTAGTTTTAAAATTTTTGAAATGAAAAAATATTATATTTAAACAAACACTCATTTTCCTTTTTTAACTCTATTCTTTCAGAAAATTAGATCATTGTTCTGATTTAAAAAAACTAGTGTCCTCCACGACGGCAAAGTGATGAGGGCAAAAAAGTAGAACAGGTAAATGCCGATCAGCTCATGATGTCCGGTCAGCATTTCACGGGATTCCATACATTGGAACCACCAAACCCTTCGTCGCAGGCGCCGTTGGTGGAGGGTGACGACACTTTAATTTGACTTCTTCTCTTTTCTTTGAGCCCAAATGGTCAACAAAAAAATTGTTTGAATGGCCCAACAAGACTTTGGGCTTCATTGTAGATTTAAGGACACATAATCCTTAATTATTTTCGGAGTAATTTACGTGACCATTTACAATTAATTTTTTATTTAATTAAACTATTGAATAAAATAAAAAAAGAAATGATGTTAGTTTGTACATATTAAAAAAATATATATTATGATTATATCTGAAGACCAACTAAAAACTAAATGATATTTAATCAAAGATTAAATTGAAAAAAATAAAAGATAAATGTTGATGTAGATATATGATTTTAAAACACGAGTCATAGACTTGATTATATTTAATAATTTTATTTATTTAAACTCATTTTTCATTTAATAAAATTAAAAAAAAATGCATAGAAAAGCAACTGAATTAATTAAAGAACAAAAATAAATAGGATTACATATAAAGAATACTCTTAATATAAAAAAAAATATTTTAAAATCTTATTCGTAAACTAAAAACTAAATCATATTTTATTAAAAAAATCATAAAATCTTGTTAAAATTAAAAAAATAGCCTATAATTTTTTTGATTAAAATCTAATATTTAAGAATGAAATTAAAAATAAAAACAAATGATAAAAAAAAAAACCAATAGACCAAAAGCAAAAGGCTTAGGCATGCGAGCTTAGACTAACTTTTATTTTTTTAAAAGGACATACGACCTCTTGTCTACTCTAAATATTTTTGAAAAAGAATAAGTACACGACATTTCACGTGTTATGGTAGACCATGCATCAACTTTTAGCCTAATTTTAGGCGACCCGAGGGTCTTTAAAAAATCAAGCGATGGATTTTCTTTCCTAAAAATTTTATTTTTTAACCTATTTTAAACCAAAACATATAAAAAACACTGCCATACACCTTTGCAAACCCATCTATTACCTCAAACAACCAAAAAAACAATTCAAAAACCCAAAATCAACATGAAATAAAAAAAAAACTATTTTCAAGCTTAGATCTATGTTCTCAGGCTATAGGAAGAATAAAGAACACATAAGTAAAACTTCCCTCATCGAATGAAACCCGTTAATACCAAAATTGATCTTTTTCTTGGCCAGAAACAATGTCAACTAGGCTTTCTCTCTTTCACCGAAATTCACCCAATCTCTCTACCCCTCTCAAACCAAGAACTAAAAAATAAAGAAAATAGATTTTTGAACAATAATTGAATTTTAAAATCTCGAGGGACCAAAAGTTTATCATTTAAAAAGTAGGAATACAAAAGTGAACTTTTCAGCCTAATTTCAAAATTGCCAACTATTTTCTTTGTTTTTCTCACTTTGGTGTCCTTTCTTTCAATCTTGCCCTTTCTTAATAAATTTAAAGCAATTAGCCTTAAATTTGGCCATAAAAGGATGCAATTGTCTAGATAAAAAGTTTGATAATCAAAATGAAAAAAAATTCACTATGTGAGTGGAGTTATAGTGTTTGGGGCTACAATATTTTCCCCGCGTGTTTTAATGTTTTCTATAATTCTTATGCCTTCATTTGGGGATCTAATGTATTTTCATTTTAGATATGATTTTCAATGTACTTAATAATATAAATTTTTTCGTGAACACAAGAAACCCTAACAAATTTTATTCTTTTCACCATGACAACGGGTATGATACTGAGAATTGTCATTTTCTAAAAAATTAAAAAGATTGGTCGCTAGTTGTTATCTCCAACACTTTATAAACAAAGAAATGCAACCTAAACAAAAGGAAAAGAGGTCGGTGTATCCCAAAATATATTATTTGAGATAAAATAGGTTCCAAGGATTATATCTCCACTTGCATAAAATAATGTTTTGAGCTTTTCAATAAACAAACCAATATTACTTTTTAAGTAGTCTCCATATATTTTTTTTCATAGCATTGCTCATCTTTATATCTTCAAATGAAATCTCCATATATCCAATGAAAATCTCTAAATTTCTAAATAAAATCTCCATGTTTTTAACAAAAATCCCCACATCACCAAACAAAATATCAATGTCTGCAATAAAATCTCCGTATCTTTAAAAAAAAATTTGCATACCTCTAAATAAATTCTTCACATCTCCAAATGTGATCTCCACAAGAATCTCCATGTATTTAATAATCTTGATATCTTTAAATAATGAGCTAATATCATCATGGCATAATTCTTTAAACACTTCTCACCATGGATTTTGCTCGGAATTATTAATTGGATTGTTTAATTATAAATTTGAAATAATTAGTTGTATTTAATCTATGGTTAATTATTAACACATCTAGACAATGAAGAAGAAGGTGATCTGAAGTGTCAAGTTCGCTATCACAAAAAGGACATTAAGCTTCGTCCTTAAGAATTAATCTGCGGCAAAAAAGTAAGGATCTAGTAGAAATACAGATTTGAATAGCAAGCCAAATAAAGGAATGAACCTTTGGTAAAAGTAAGGATCCATCTAATCTAGTAGAAATAAAGTAAGGATCGTCAATAGAAAGCAAAATAAAGTAAGCATCCATTTAATTACTTTCTTAAATATTAGTATTTAATTATAAATTTGAAATAATTAGTTGTATTATAAATTATAAATTATTAATCTATTAAATTAACTAAGTTTTACTTGATAACTATGCTTAAAGATACTTGCATGGGTTAAAGTATTGAAAAATAAATAATACTACAACTAGGAGATGACTCTTTTTTGTAAGTAACTAAAATAGAGTGTGATTGCGGTTATTTTTCAAAGTGCGTTTCATGCTGAAATATATTAAAATAATATTTTTTTAATTTTTAAAAATTATTTTTGAAATCAGCGTATTAAAACGATCCAAAATATAAAAAAATTAAAAAAATTTAAATTTTTTAAAAATACAGCTTCGTTCGCATTTCCAAACACTATTTAGACAAGAAATGCCACAACAAGCTTGAATAGAAAATACCCACTTCCAGCTCAACCCTAACAGTATAAAATGAAAAAAAAAAAATGTTGAGGTCTCTCTGTAACGATAGATCTCATCGGAATTTTTTAAGCTTGATTTATCACTAGAGAACACTGAATCTGAAAGTTCCACAGGCATCATTGACCATTGCTCTCCTCCACAATAAATAATTTGTTCATAAGAACCTCTTGATGTGGAGGTCCTTATCTAACAACATAGTCAACACAACAGCTGGTGAACGTACTATCATCGAGCGAGGGTCAAAACTTGCAAGAAAACACGACCACAACCTGACAGAACAAGAGATCGAGTAACTTTTTGTTGTTAATTTTAAGGCCTGTGGGATTAGTTGAGATACACGCAAGTTAGCCCGAATACCCACATTAAACTACAAAAAAAAAAAGAGATCGAGTAACTTTTGCTTCCTCTGTGGTCTCAGGTTTCAGCCCTGTGGTTGCTCATATGATGGCCACTGGAGGCTTACATGGTCGTTAACTTCAGGGCCCGCGGGATTAGTCGAGGTGCGTGCAAGCTGGTCCGGACACCCACGTTAAACTAAAAAAAAAGAGATCGAATAACTTAGCCGTAGATAATTCAGTGATAAAAATTTAGAATTAAAGAGTTAACTTTTTATTTAATTTCATGTTCGAATCATGTGATTACTAACATGATGGCTACTTGAAGTTTACATGATCGTTAACTTCAGGGCCAATGGAATTAATCAAGGTGCACGCAAGCTGACTCGAATACCCACATTAATTTTTTTTTTAAATCAAGTAACTTAATTTCGAGTAATATAACTCAATTAATTAAATTTTAGGTTTATTTTCTAAAAATTACTAATTTGAATGCTATAAATTTTAAGGTTACTGGAAACTTACTTAATCGTTAACTTAAGAGTCTTGAGAGATTAGTCGAGGTGTGTGTAAACTAACTTGAATATCTATAATTATTAAAAAAAAATCAAGTAACCTGCCTATTTGGCCGAAACAAAGAATTTTGACAAAAATCACTACTCCAAAACACCATCACCATAATGATCCACCCCATCAATGATGGCTGTTATTTAAAGTTCAAGGAGAGGGAGTTTCAATGGTTTAACAAGTATTTAACAAAAGCCTAGTCTATGATGTGCACAACACTTATGGCTAGGCCAACAAATTTGCTTTTTTAATTTTGTTTTTTATTTATTTAAATAAGTATTTTTTTTAAATACAATAATATTCTAAAAAAAATATGCTCTGAATATATGCAATAAAAAATAAAGATTATAAATATCACATGGTGTATTTATAACCCATGAATCTTGTCCTTTTATAGAAAGAAAAGATTAAAGTGTAATTTTACCTTTGTGATATTATGAGTTGTATTCCATTCATTTTATATAGCGACATAGTGACATTGCTGGCCATGAAAGACTTTAATAAAACTAATGATCTTTGTGGAGTATAGATTTGTTTAATTAAACTTATTTGTTGAGAAATAATTCCTCTGTGATTTTATATAAAAAAACATATAGAATTGATGGTGTTAGATTCAATCATCTTTTAGGTTTGACCAATGTTTGGGCTAGATACACTGTTAAATCCATTTGTGGTTGGGTTTGGCGCTACTGTCAAGCCCAGCCATGACTAGATTTGGCTAGCACTAAACCTATCACGCCTGAGGCTCGGCACATTATTACGCTCAATTGTAGCTGGGTCTGGCTAGCGGTAGACCCAATACATCTTTATTAAGACGTGTTCGTGTTTGAAAAAATTTATACTCGTAAGTTTTTCTTAATCCGGTATTATTTAATAAATATATACCTATAAAATCTTGATTTATTATGTATGTATGTTAGGCGTTTTCATTTTATGTTGGACGTGTTGCAAATGCATGATTAGAAAATTCAACGACGAGTGCGGTTGAAAAAATGTCTTGTACAAAGCCGCATGATAATATTGGTTATATGGGCACCAGTTGGTTAGGTCAAATGTTTTGTACTTTTCCCTTCTCGAAGGGTTTTGAGTTTC
>Ga0307517_10011403_pt1 | contig 12314 bp, 15 predicted proteins | sample 23_EM_MG_FD_194515 | JGI IMG/M metagenome (GOLD analysis project Ga0307517, IMG submission 194515) | Populus trichocarpa ectomycorrhiza microbial communities from riparian zone in the Pacific Northwest, United States - 23_EM | ecosystem: Host-associated > Plants > Roots > Unclassified | place...
ACTCGGTCCTGTATTCTCGTAAATTTAATCCATAGCACAATTTTTGGCAAGCACTGCAGCGTCGACCATCGCCCCGTTTGGTACCACCGAGTATTGATACTTTTGTTCGAATTTACTACCAAGTTTACTTTGACTACAGTATCCTCGTAGACCTAGAATGAAAGCAAGTGGAACGCGAAATGATGTCATCTAATGATTGTGAGAACCAACTTGGAACGGGTGACTCGATTCTTCACTGATGCCAACCTTCTCTATCTATAAGTACAATGGCATCCGACCCAACTGTTGCAATACACGATGCCAGCGTAGTGCCATCGGAGGCGAAGCAAAAGTGAGTTGTCTCACTCGCAACCCAGTTGATCAAGTTACATTTTCTACGGATATAGGTCAAGTGCTAACGCAAGAGTGGTACTTTCTACAGCAGGAGACGATGTAGATACTGATGAGGAGGCGCCGGAGAAACCCAATGAGGAAGCCACCGATGACTCGGATTTCTTGGTGGATTTTCTCGATGATACGGAGGTGCATTGATCGTTCTAATCCTACCTATCGTTACATTTATTATATTTTATTAGGAACTCGAACTCGTACACTTGAGGTTAGGATCCCTCGCTCCGCTCCATCTCTCACGGTTTGCAGACGCTTTGAAGAAATTATGCCTGAGGCAAAACTTTGTCTCCCATTTGGATCCAGAGACCTTCCACCAACTGACAAAACTGGAGGAATTGGATCTATACGATAACAAATTGAAGTCTGTTGGAAACGCGCTGGTCAAACTGCATGATCTCAGGTGATCTACTGAGTGGATGTGTTGTGCGTCCCCCCATCTGAAGCGCTGACTGGATGTATCGTTATTTTCATCTAGCGTGCTTGACCTCTCGTTCAATCTGTTAAGATCCGTTCCTGACGGATTCGAGTTTTTGAATTCGATCCACACAGTTTACTTTGTACAAAACAAGATTAACAAAATTACTGGCCTTGCTTCGTGTACGAATTTACGAAGCCTGGAGCTTGGGGGTAATAAAATCCGCGTGAGTGCTAGTCATTCAAGATTCTCCATTTCGTTAACCTCGAAAAACCTTGCGACAGAAAATTGAGAATTTGGAAAATCTGGTAAACCTAGAGGAACTGTGGCTCGGGAAGAACAAGATAACTAAACTCGAGGTGGGAATCCTTTCTTCATGTTGGATAGCTGTGGCTCACTACTCCCTTCAGGGTCTGCAAACTTTGAAAAAATTGCAGGTCCTATCGCTGCAATCGAACAGGATAACAAAATTAGAGGGCCTAGAGGAGCTTACTGAGTTGAATCAACTTTATCTCAGTCATAACGGTATCCAACGGTTGGATGGTCTGGACAGCAATGTACGTTCGGTCGCGAATCTGATCTCTCTCTAAATCTTATCCATTGCGAATCTAGTTGCAACTCACCACTCTTGACGTCGGAAACAACTTTATTCCTGCCATTGAAAATGTATCACATCTCAAAAATCTTGAGGAACTTTGGGTAAATAAATCATTTCCCTCTACAACACTTCAAATGACGAACATCCTTGGTGAAAGATGAACGGAAATAAGATCCCTGATCTTCAGGCACTCGAACCAGAGCTCAAGTCAATATCTTCGCTCACCACCCTATACCTGGAAGCGAACCCATGTCAAAGCAATGATATGACCGGATACAGGAGGAAGATAATGCTTGCGTTACCGCAGTTGAAGCAAATAGATGCTACGTATGTTCATAAGTTTATCTTGATCCGTTCCCTACGTCCTGATATTTCAATTAATTATCGTAGGTTTACGAGGGCAGCCGCTTAGGCCGCATCCAAATTCTGATTGTATACCATCTACGTATTTATTTTGAGGACATACCGTCATTTCGAAAGAGATCTGGGTATTCGGAGTCACGTGTCGACGATTAGGGATCAATCATTGTCATACCCATCATTACTTTAAACATTCTGGTACAGTCGTCTGCCGCAATTTCGCGAATGTCTCATGCAAACAAATCAAGAGCGAAAGGAATAAGCGCGAGTTCCTTCTTTGACCTCAAAGCGGAGCTATCGAAGCAAGAGACCGACTTCGCCAAAGCAAAGGCCGCAGGTAGCAGCACCAAGATTATCGGAGGGGTGAAACGTCCAGACAAAGTAGGCACAATTCTTCCAAGAAATCTACTACGAAAACCGAGGGAATGTTTTCCAGAAACCAACCGTATGGGCGCGCCAAAATAGAGGCGTCAATGCGCGTGCAAGTCGCGACGTGGAACTCGAGGAAATTAGTAGACCTACACTTGATTCAGCCCGAGCAGTGCTCGAGAGAAAGGCGAAAATCTATGAAAAGCTCCGGAAAGGGAAGACTGGAGGGTTAAACGATGCACAATATGATGCCCTATTGGTTGATGTGCGTCATGATCAACTTGTGTAGTTCACTCTGCGAAAAGCGTGCTGATGTTCTACAACTCTTCAGTTTGACACTAATACGGCAACCTCGAAATACTACGAAGAAGATAGCGAAGATGAAGACGAGAGCTTGACAGTGCCTCAAGCCCCTACCAATGATGTGAGTTGCGAGTTTTCCTGTGTATGTCAACCAACCAATGACGTTTATACTGCCCAGGATGATCCTGTTGTGGAATACGAAGACGAATTCGGACGGGTACGGACAGCACGACGGTCTGAAGTGCCGCGAAATCTTGTGCTGAACCGTGAGGACGAGGTTGATGAGGACGAGTAAGCCACACTTCCTATCCTATCAACCGAATTAAACTTGATATCTTACACTCTTAGGGATATAATTATACGTGAGCAAAATTTGATTTACCTCTGCTTGTGGTATTGATACTTACAACCTTACAGGCAATCCGGTGAACCACTTCCCGACATACCAGCCTTCCGAGGAACGGATAGCGGAAATCGCCAAGGCACACGCTGAGGAAAACAACCCGCTTGGTGTCCACTACGATGCTTCTACGGAGATTCGCGCCAAAGGAGCTGGATTTTACCAATTCTCTACGGACGAAGAAACTCGGGCGGCCCAGATGGCGGAACTCAAGGCTTCACGAGAGGAGACAACCCGAATAAGGCAAGAATCTGGGGCCACAGACGTGAGGCCGGGGGAAGTGGAGGGTATGCGAGAAGGCGAGGATCCTGGAACTTTAGCATCTGGCGCTGTCAGGAGCAGGGCCATGGAAAAACGAAAAAGAGAGATCGATGAGCGCAGGCAAATGCTGGAAGCAAAGAGAAAAAAAATAAGAGGAGCCGACGGAGGTTCCGTTGCTATCTCGACTGCAGCCTCAAGTGATCTGTTATCAGATTCGAGGGCAAAAGAGGAGACATCGCCAACTGGTTCGAAGATCGCACCACCAACAATCATGCAAGACTCCTTTTCTTCACTGGAAGCTCAACCATCGAAGCCACAACCAAGCAAAAACACACCGACCAGGATTTCCTTTGACCCATTTTCTCAATTGGAAAAACATACGAATCTAGCAAAGAAAGCCAGCGGGAAAATGAAAGCAGGACCCGCTCCAAACGAGACTGACTCTTTTTTGGCTCAATTGGAGGAGGAATTTCTCGCGTCAAGGTTTGGGACACAGACCTAAGTCCAACACTTTGAGAAATGGTTAGAATGACTTTTTTTACAATTCATGGCTAATAAAAGCTGGTCAGCTTTCCCCTTGTTTCTGTTTCTCGCTTCTTGTAGGAGCCTCTCAGGACAACGAAGAGAGAATCGATCTCCCACTTGTTCATATGTAACGATTTCTTCGCCTCGTCCCCAACCGCGTGTTTTTTCCTTTTCCCTTCCTGCTACAACGTCCTCCATGAAGGCTTTCGCACTTACAAGGACTTCAAGGGCTGGTTGAAGAGTTGTGCGATGCCCTGAATTTATCAAAACCTCCATCGGTGCTGAACTGTTCCTAGTCGAGGTTGGCAACTTCGCATTCTTTTCTTCCACGAAAGAGATCAAATAGTCCACCGATGAGAACCAAGTTACGATCGATCCTTCGCTCGGAAAAATGATAGGCTCATATTCATAGAGCGAATCTCCAACATAGAGCATCATCTCCGCCTCGTCGTAAACTGCAACCTCATCTGGTGTGTGGCCAGGAGTATGAAGAATCGTCACGCCGAGAGGAATTCTGTCAACATTGGAGCTTGTGACAGCATACTGATGTGGGACAAGGGTGGGTGAATATTGGGGGGTCTGGATTCCCAATGTGTTGCAGAGAGAATGTTCTGGGATCGCTGCTTTGTCTAGAAAACTGGGTGAATATCCCGACGCCAGGATCGGGGAATCCTTGCTGCTATCATATAATTGGGAGTGCTCAGCTATGTGAGTAGAAAGAGGTCTGAAGAGTGGCTCACAAGTCCTCAACTCCCACTAGTAAAGACGGTCAGTTCGAATCTAGAATACCGACGAAATACACATACAGATATGGTCGTAATGACAATGTGTCAATACCACTACATAATCCATGGTACCCCCATCGTTTAAAGGCAACCCGTGGTTGTCCTCGATCTTGAAAGATTCGATAAACTGTCTCAAGCTCTTGACCTTGACCCTCGCGTCATTCGTCGCACCACCGCACCCGGTGTCAATGATGAGGATGGTATTCGCGGCCTCTATGGTTTTTGCATAAATGTGAGGTCGCTCAGAGTATATATCGTTGTATTCCTTGATGAGAAAAGTACTGCGTGTTAATCGAGATGCATGGAATGCAGCAATGCTCGTTGCTTGGGTGTTGGAATACAGCAGGTAGCTGATAGCTATGAAGCATCCACCAACTATCCAATTCAGCGTCACAAAACCGTTGAACATGAAGGAAGCAAAACTCACAACTTCTATCGCCCATTCTCATTGCTATCCCATGTCACCAGTTACTCTCACCCTCCTGAGACTGGACAAATAACCCCGACTTCCTCCCCACCTTTCAGGAAAACCGTAGTTGGATCATCCACCATTTCAAGATCGACACTCCACTGACTAGTGGTCAAGATTATTCCAAGATCAGTTTCAGAATAGCGCAAAGTTAACAGTACGCCCAGTTCTGATAGCTTGATGCCGCCATCGGGAAGGATAATCTCTTCAGATGTTTTTCCAATTGCTGTGGATGCTGCAGCGAAGTAGAGCACAGTAATGGGTTTTTGCAGGTTCGACATCGTAAGGATAAAAGGCAGGAGTACTGATGAGAGGCACTCTTTTTAGAATTTAGCATTTCTCACCGATCTAAACCTCAAGTTGGGGGTTTGGGGGGGTTACATACATAATGTATAATATGGCGGCAACGATTCTACAGAATTTCTATAAAGTAAACCTCCTTTGGCCATCTCGCCGTTCCCTGGTTGATGCGCGTCAACAAATATTGGGGAATCCTCTCAATTCGGCTGTCCACCAGATGGGCTGAGAGGTCTTGATCCAAACCACATGCTCTTCTGTCAATAGATGATTGGAAGTGGACACCAAACCGTCAAAGGAGGATGGGCAGTCTGCTGAAGTACAGATCAGAGTCAGGACAAGGAGTCACATATTAAAGAGACACACTCAAATTCCATTTCAAACCAGAGGTGGAAAGGATGGTCGAGTCAACCCCGACAGGAAGGAGGCCACATGTCCGTCCCAGTATGCTGTGATCAACCTCTATTTCATGTTCTCCCTAAGCGAAACGCGATGAGTGGGTGCTGCAGGCGGGAAGTGGTAAATAAGCTTACAGCGTCAAGGACCCAACCGACATTTTCATCCGTCACAGCAAAAACGCGCTCGCGTGTTTTGCGCAATTTGTGAAGGTACGAAAGAGTATGAATAGTTTGATCCAAACGGCCAGACAGACCACCAAGCAGAACGATGTGGTATTGCTGCACATCAGGAATCAATACGAGGTTATCTGCATGGTGGCAGGGACGAACTGGTAAATCCTCTGCCCTCTCCTTTTCCTCTAGTGCAACTACACATTTCATCAAGTCTGTTGAATCTTGATCCTCATCTCGGACAACGAGAACACCCTGAGTTGTCACAATGAGCTCACAATAAGCGCGTTTTGCTGTGTCTCTTCACCTGATCCTCGTAAAACTCTCGAACGTCTGGACGTATTGAATCAAGATCGCCTTTAATCAGGCCAGGAAGAAATCTGGGCTCCGAAGTTCTCAGTTTTCTTCCTCGTGACACTCCAGAGGTTTGAGTAGCTCACTTCAAGCGATCTTGGTTGTTGGAGAAACTATCGAATAGACGATTTGCTCCCCCATCAGCACAACAATGCCATTGAGTTGACCACCATAGCCTGTGAAGCAGTGGAAATGAGAAGGGTTGGTTCAAGATAATGAGTGCATGGGTCGAATGGCCATATATTCCGGTTATCTGGGGTGAACGGAGAAATTTAACATTCCATACAGTTGCAGGCATTGTGAATGGAAGCCGTTGGCAGGTACTCGGAGATGGCCGAAGTCCAGTTACGTATCGACAAACACTAAGTATAGTACTGTACATTCCATCCTTACAGTCCTAAGATCCCTGGTTCCTTCTCGACCACGTTGAAAAACTGAGAGCTCCCACAATCCCCACTACGAGGAGTGCTGTTCCTGCTCCAATAATACCAGGTATGTAGAGGTACCAGGTATTGTCCATGCCATCCAAATCCGTGTTGGTCTTTTCAATTAATGGTTGTTCCTCTTTCTTTCTACGACGGCGAACGATTGGCGCCTCAGGTTCCGAATCGACAGAAATTGACTCCTTGGTTTGTACACTGTCCGGCGCAGACACTGCGAGGTTCATAGTCGGCATCTCCAACTCCAGTGCCTCTTCTGCTGGAAGGGCAGGGATATCAAGGGTAGGATACAGAACTCGGGCGCGCTCAAAAAATTGGGCAGCAGCCTGACGATCTCGCCTCCAAGCTTCTGTGCCACCTTCTCCAATTTGTGCGTGAAGAGGGATTCGTATCGAGGACAAACTCGAATATGAAGAGGCCAAGAGAGTAGCAGCAGCACCTTCCAAATGTAACAATCCTGCTTCTAGATACAACTGAGCGAGCCCCCTCGCTCCACCGATAGATTTGAAATAATAGTCGAGGGAACGGGTATGAGGGTCCGAGAATGCGTCAGTTGATCCCGTTGCTTCAAGGGGTAAATAGTGGGAAACGAGGCGCATCGTTGCTGATGGTACGTGTGCTTGCTGCCACGCACGGCTAGACGAACGGATGTGAGGGATTGCACAGAGCTGTGTAGAGGGGAACTCACAGAAAGTACTCAAAGGCTGCTTCCTTCTCTTTACGGATGTCACATAATTCCAGACCAATAAGCGCCAAACTTGTTGGATCCATATTATATTTGTCGTCTGCATCTTCACTAGAATCAAAAACCACAACAGTATCCGTGATGCTTGAAGAAAGAGATTCAGGCACCGGACCAATAATGAGAGACGGCCAAATTATGGATTTTTCTTTTTCCAAGTGAACTGTCAACAGCCTGCCGGATCGTGGGGTCTGGTGAGATTCAAGAGACGAAAAGGAAGAGGTCATGCTAGGCTGGGTATGTCCTGGCGAGACGGACCGAGAGTGGGTTGGGTTGGGGTTGAGCTTCCGTCGGGGGAGAGGATACAAACCATCGTCGGCGAATGAAAGGTTAGGTGAAGACAGCGCTGGTGACGGAGAGTAGACCTCTTCGGCATCTGAAGTTGGTCCACTCTCTAATGAGGCCGCAAAGCTGCTGGATATATCTGGGTCGGATACGAAGGCGTATGACGAATGAGAGTGAGTTGAAGCAGTGGATGCGGTGGATGTAGTGCGTTCCCGAGTCCCTGTTCGTGAAGTACGGGGTTCTAGCTGCCACACAGAACTATTGGTGTCAACTGGCCCATATATTCTACCCTAGGTATAGAATTCAGTGCAAGTTCGATACAACCACACAATTGCTTTCCTACCTTGACAATCGGTGGGCCTTCCTTAACGCCGATCATAAGGTGGTTTTGGTCAATGACCACCTACACATTTGATTCAGTGTGAGACGAGACCAAGGACCATAACTGTACACACAGATAGATCCTCGTCCTGGACGCTGTAGGGAACCATAAGCAGCACAGTAGCCTTATGTGAGGGTTGGGTGATTAGGACATCTTCACATTGTATCCTCCATTTACCTGATCATGGGACTAAGAAATGGGCTCAATGAGATGCGAGTGAAAGAATAGTATAGGGCCTGACCTGGTGCCACGAATACGGGTAGTAGGGCCGTTCGTTGTATTTATCCATTGGAGGGGATAGGTGACAGAAGAAAGGACAGTGGCAGTGACTCGGAATTGTGCCAACTTGAACCGAGTTTGGGGCTCTAAAGCAGTATTCCATCAACCACGTGTTCGCGAAAAAGCCAACTCTGAGATTCAGAACAAACTTCGAGTATTGTACAGGAGGGTAGTAAACGATGACTGAGTAAATACGGTGTAGATATGTGAGTGCAAAGAAATACATGAAAACAAGCTGGTATATCAAAAGTGTGGTATGGTAGTGAGTGAAATGTCTATGGTCTGTCAGGAGGATTGGAAGAGTGCGAGTCAACCGTCTGCTTCATTGTTGTGGCTATCCTCTTTATAGTGTCCTTCTCGTCTTCCATATGTTGAATCAGCATTCCGTCTAGTTTCCTAAGTTCCTGCGCCTTCTGATTATTTCTCCAAGTTGTCACGGGGTCACTGCCCATCGAAGGACGGCGTGAGTCGTTAGGCTCTACATTCAATGCCGAAGTGATAGTGGGTGGGTGCTCTTGAGCATATTTAAAGAAATCCGAGGAAGACAGAATGTCGGCCTTGGGTGGACGAGGAGGATTGTTAACAACAGCCTGCTTCGAGCTGACGGTCCCAAGCGGAAGCAAATTCTGGCGAAAAGTTTCCCCATGGCGCAGGTAGGGGGTCGAAAAGTTGCCATGTCTCATGACGAGTGGCCTGGGACTGGCAGCTGCGCTCGAGATAGCTCGCGTACGTGGGTCGATAAATAACTTAGGAGAAGGACTGGGCTCGTCATCCTCGCTTTCATCTGAGGATGACTCTAAATCGTCCATGGCATTGGGTTGGGTTTGGATGGTGTCGAAGAAGGAGGTAGGCGAGGTCGGACCGGGTGTTGAGCGTATCACAACGGGAGTGATCCCAGGAAAGTTGTTTATAGAAAGAGGGTCATCAGTGGGACGGTTTCGACTATCTGAGAGTGGAAGAGGGGGGGTAGTTGGTTCCGGTGCCACAATCTGGAACGTCAGATCCTCAGAGTTTGTTTGGCGGGTATGATTTGACTGGGACTCGGAAGACGACATAATCGGCGGCGGCGAGAAAACTCTTCTTCCAAGGGGTTGACTAGAAGTCGCAGATCGGGGAGGAGGAGGCAGGGCGGCATGCGCAAGGGAGCTTGATAGTCGTGGAGGGGGGGACATGGCGTTAGTTCGAGGCGACGGCGTTCTCTGCAAGATACTCTGCCGTTCGATACTGTAACGTGATGGCCCAGCATGATTTGAAGAGTTCGATTCATGATTGAGCATGTCCTGGAAAGTCGAGGTTGTGGGCGATGGCGACGCTTGCGAATAGTCAGATAATGATGGCCGGCTACGCATGGCAGATAAGGCCAAGGAATTGCGTGGTAAGTCCTCATTCTCCGAATCGTGAACCTCGGCAGCTCTTCCGTTGACATTGTCGTAGCTGCCACGAATTGTGTTGAAAGAGGTAAATGTGGCCAGTGAATCCCTTAGGTAAGACGGCCCTTGCGAACTCGTTGTCAAATCACCCCGGGGAGTGGAAGAGTCATAGCCATCTGCAAGCATTGGCGAAGAAACAGTCCTTCTGAGGGTTGGCCGAGGATCATCACTGAGTCTAGAGGATGAATCTTTGGAAGACTGAGGGCTGCTTGCTAGATTTGTTTGCGATAAGGAATAAAGTGGATTCACGATATGTCGTCGTGGTGGAGGTCCGAGTGGGGTCATAGGCCCCGACGGCGTTTCGACTCGTTGGGGGAGATAGCTAGAAGGGCGCGACGAATCATGCGTGGTATCAGCAGCTGGAACTGCCAAACTTCCATTTCTACCTTGTCCTGTGACTGATGCATGGCTCTGACCAGACTTTTGGCGCATATGTTTTCCGCTTTTGGAATCGGCAAAACTCTCTAGAATCGGCTGCGCAAGAATTTTCTGTTGAATCAAGAGTTGGGTGGGATTGGGTGTTTCAACTCGGGGACTGATGGCACCTTTCCGCAGAGATCCAAAAGGAGTGGATGATTCTAGAGGAGCATGGGAGAAAGAAACGTCTGGGGTGTTATCCAGCGAATGGTGGACAGCTTCATGGAGAAGAGCCTTCCGCCAGCTGTCTTCTGCAGTATCATACGAGGCTGACATATTCGGGTTCTTTGAAGGGGGCAAACGATCCGCTAAGACGTCCGCGCCCACAGATTCCAAAACTCCCAAGCCATGGAGTGCTGAGGCCTGAACTGCGAAGGGATACGATGGGGATGGAAGAGGTATATCCACAGCATCAGTTGGGTCAATAACATCCTCCACTGCAGTAGGCGTCGCTTTCTGTGACTCTTGCTCCTGGCGCACACCCCGTGCTTTGAGGTCTTGTTCGGCCTGCTTAGCTGCCACTGCGATGTCGTTCATTTTCTCTCGGACAACAACTACCCTGCCCCGTGCTGCTGGGTTTGGCATGTGTGGAGATAAATGAGGAAATTGAGAAGATGAACGAGGCAGCGGGCTGCGAAGAGCATAAGGCGCCGCGATGGAGTCGGCAGTTGTTCTAAGCATGGGGGCCATAGGATCAAACCCTGGTGGGGTTCCCGTTGGAGTTGTGGGTTTGGACCTCGACTTTCCGACACGGAAGATATCTAAAAAGGTTGGCGTAGCAGCCCGGGAGGACTTCTTCGCAGAGTTAAGGGAGGATGACGCAAAATCTGCGGGTGATGGTTTGGAATGGGCAGGCGGGAGAAAATAGTTGTTCTTGACGAGAAGACGAAGCCGGTACGAAACGTCGTCACTGTCGTATTCCTGAACATCATTTACTTCAAGGCTGAATGGTAGGTTATCAGGCTGGCCAGTCATAGACCGTGGAGATGTTGGAGATTCGGGCGCCGAGGCTGTCGAGGTAGAAGGTGGGTAGAGCGACGAAGATGCTCCAGATTGTTGTGTTGATACTGAGTCTCGCACATTTACGACGGGTGTAAGAGCTGGATCGCGCGAGAATGCAGAAGGAGGCGGCTTGTAACCTGTGTCCAGAAGGGGGAGGTTAGATGCTTGCTTGGCGGCCTTCGACTTTGATGTGCACGAGATTCAGACTCGAGAAACGGTATTTAAAAAAAGAGTAGATTTACGTACCGGCCAGCCAGTGCTTGGAGGAGGGAGGGGTTCGACAATTGTTAGGTCAGGTGTAGCACCTTGTGAGGAGGCCGCGTCGCTGCTACGTATTTCGAATGGTTCCTGCCTCTGTGGGGACCTTGGCGGTCGAAGGGGGGGTGCGGTTAAGGGGATTGGCTGAGATGTTGCATGTTCTCCTACAGGCTCTCGGGAAATTGGGCTGTTGAGATACGGGAGATCAGACGATGCTGGGAACTGTGGGATGTCCTCAGGCCGCATTGAACCTCCAGTGACGGTTCTCGAACGCGTCCTGGTCCTCGGTCGACGAGCGAGGCTAACCCCACTTGCGATACTTGAATTACTGGCGACAGAGCGGATTGAACCTGGCCTCTGAGCCGGGAAAGGATCCATGACCGCCCAAAGAAATGAACCTAGTCGACGTCGCCAGAGAGCCAACTTCAGGGTTCATCGACGTTCCTGGCCAAAAAAAAAAAGAGATTTAGCAGGTTTTTTATGTAAGCATTTCGTGCACATCAACAAGTTCAAAGTTTCTTGCCGCTTGTTCAGCAGTCATGGTTTCTTTTCTTACCTCTTGTACGTTCGTCCTATCATTTACTGTCTTACCTGTGTCACCCACGCTTCCTTTCCAAGACCTTCCTACGTCAGCTGGATGGCTCGCTCATTGGCAACTATTGGTTGCTACAACAGCTGTATTTAACTTCGTGCAAAACTTTGTTACATTGAAGTTCACGCGTAGGATCTACAACAATGTGCCGCCCAATACTGGTGGGTATTATCTATTGTATCTGGTCTCCGTTTTACAAGTGAAACACCAGTGACTGCCCTGCAAGCACGTACATTCGCCGTTTGGACTTTAACTTCCGCGGTCATTCGCGTCTACGCCGCCTACAACATTAACAACAAAATGTGCGTAACCCGTATTAGCGAGACCTTTTTTAACACCAGTAATTGTGTTTAGCATGTATGATATGGCAATGCTGTCGTACCTCATAGCAT
>Ga0307517_10011404_pt1 | contig 12314 bp, 9 predicted proteins | sample 23_EM_MG_FD_194515 | JGI IMG/M metagenome (GOLD analysis project Ga0307517, IMG submission 194515) | Populus trichocarpa ectomycorrhiza microbial communities from riparian zone in the Pacific Northwest, United States - 23_EM | ecosystem: Host-associated > Plants > Roots > Unclassified | place...
CGGTACGAGCCCACGGTCAGCGACCGGGTGCTCGGCTGGGTCGGCGGCGAGGGGACGGCCGAGGTCCAGGTGTCGTTGACGACGATCTGCGGCCGGCCGTTCGCGTACGCCGTCGTCACCCCGATGCGCAGGGTGTGCGCGGCGGCCAACTGGGCGGCCGTCAACTTGAAGTACACGATGATGCCGCTGTTGACGTCCTTCCAGAGGTAGCAGGGGAACGCCGAGGTCTCCGTACCGCTGCCGACCACGACGTTGCCGGTCCAGGATGCGGCTCGTACGTCCGACGGGTGCGCGTACGTCATCAGGTCGGCGTTCTTGAACCCGCTCGGCGAACCGTCCCAGTTGCCGATCCGCCAGATCGCGCTCGCGTTGGACGGGTCGTTCGAGGACGGGATCGCGATGCTGTTCAGCGTCGTCGTCCCGCCCGCCGCGACCGCCACCGACCCGGTGTAGACGGCGAGTTCACCCTTGAAGACGGTCAACGTGTAGGTCCCCGGCAGGACTCCGGCGATGGAGAAGTAGCCGTCCGAGGCCCGCGCCGAACCCCAGTACTGGGCAGCCGAGTTGGCGAGCCCGACCGTGTACGCGTACGCCGTGTCGCGCCCGGTGATGCCCACGCCCGCGACCCGGCCCCGCGAACTAGCCGCCGTGTACCCGGAGATGCCGAGCGAATCGGCCCACGCGGTGGTCAAGTTGGCGTGATACAGGGACGAGGAGGGCGCGCCGCCGTCCGTGAGCGCGATGACGTACGGCCCCTGGAGACCGAAGCGCTGCGCCTCCGTCTGGTTCTCGCCGTAGTACAGGATCTCGTACAACCCGCCGCCGTCCGCGCTCTGATGACGCAGCAGCGAGCGGTAGAACGGGCCGCCGGACGCCTTCTCATGGTTGCTGCGGACGACCCACAGGCCGACGCTGCCGGTGGTCCAGCCGACGTAGTCGTAGTCGATGACCCGCTTCTTCGCGTAGTGCTTGGAGCGGGTCTGGCCGTCGGACTTCTCGAAGACGTCGGCGGACTCGATGGTGGTCGGCGCGTAAGTGTAGGAATCCGGCTCGTCGTTGGGGAACAGGCCGGCCTTCACGCGCACGATGTAGCGGGTCGCGCTGACCGAGGTGTCGGCCTTGTTGGTCCACAGGTAGACGTTGTTCTCGCCGCTGCGGGCCGCGTAGTAGTGCTTCAGCGTGCCGTACGCGACGGAGATCAGGATCGTCGTGCCGGACTGCGCGATCGTCACGGTGGAGGTGCCGAGGCCGGACTCGACATGCGAGTTCTTGCCGCCGTAGCCCTGGTACTCGGTGCCCTTGTAGACCAGCGAGGTCAGATCGCCGTTCGTCTTGCTGACCTTGAAGACCAGGCTCGCGCCGGTGTCGACGACGTAGTTCGAACCGTCGTCGGTGTAGCCGAAGCTCGCGGCGGACGCGCTCTCGGCGAGCGGCCCGGCGAGCGCCGCCGAACCGGCCGTGGCCGCTGCGCCGAGGACGAAGGTGCGGCGGCGAACCGGTCTGTTCACAGAGCCGGACATGGGGGTGCCTCCTTCGGGAGGGTGGGGGTGCGGGTGCTTTGGAGGGTGGCAGTTGAATCGATTTCGCGAAAGGGCTTTCGCAGCCTTGGAGTTGGCAATGAAGTGAAATCTGCCGCAGGTCTAGAAAGCGCTTGTCCGGAGCGGTACGGTCCACCGCCAGACCTTGTCGTCGGACGGAGGAGCCACGCATGAGACGTTTCAACATCGCCCTGCTGGCCGCACTGACCCTGAGCGCCGCCCTGTCGACCGCACCCGCCCAGGCCCACGACCGCACGCCCCCGCTCGGCCTCGCCAACTGCACCGCCATCGCTTGCCACTTCGACGTCCCAGCCGGCACCTACGACGTCACGGTCCGCCTCGGCGGCGAGAGCGCGGCGAGTACGGCCATCACGGGCGAGACCCGGCGCTCCCTGCTCCCTGAGACGGCCACCGCGGCGGGCCGCACTGTGACCCGCAGCTTCACGGTCAACGTCCGTACGCCAGAAGGCGAACCGACCGGCCCCGACGGCACCCTCGGCCTCGACCTCACCCTCGGCGGCACCGCCCCCGCGCTCGCCGACATCCGCGTCACCCCCGCCCACTACGCCCGCCAGATCATCCTGATCGGCGACTCCACGGTCTGCGACCAACCGGGCGACCCGTACTCCGGCTGGGGCCAACAGCTCCCGCAGTTCCTGCGCAAGGGCGTGTCCGTCGCCAACTACGCGGATTCCGGGGAGAGTACGGTCACCTACCTGGAGAATCCCTTGCTGTGGGGGACAGTTCAGCCGCTGATCCACCCCGGCGACCTGGTTCTCGTCCAACTCGCCCACAACGACAAGACGACCGACGAGGCCACGTATCGCGCGAACTTGGAAACGCTCGTAGCGGGTATCCGTGACAAGGGCGGTCGGCCGGCCCTCGTGACACCGATCGTCCGACGCTGGTTCAATGCCGACGGCACACTGAACAACAACACAGCGCTGCTGGTGAACGGACTCGGCGTCGACCTGCCGGGCGTCATCCGCTCGGTCGCCGCGACCGAGGGGGTAACGCTGATCGATCTCACGGCGCAGACCAAAGCGCTGGTGGAATCGCTGGGAGTGGAAGGCTCCAAGGCCCTCTACCTCTACAACGAGAAGAAGGACAACACGCATACTTCCGCGCACGGGGCCACCGTGTACGCGGGCCTGGTCCGCGACGCACTCGTGGCCCGGCATCTGCTGCCGGAGGACCGGGTACGAGTGGGGTGAGACCCGAAAGACCCCTGGGGCGTTCCGACCGGAACCGGGGCGCCCCAGGTTCCACTCTCCCGCCGTGCGTGTGAAAGCGAGCCGATGCAACTCCCTGCCGACAACCGTGTGTTGAGCCCGCGCACCGGCTACACCCGCGCCCACTGGGAGACGGCCGCCGACACCCTCCTCACGGCGGTGGAGCCGTACGCGACCGAGGACCGCGCGCTCTACCACCTCCCCGGCACCCGTACCAGCTGGTCCGGCAGCCTCTCCGACGGCCTGGAGGGCTACGCTCGCACCCTGCTGCTGGCCGCCTTCCGCCGCGACGAGACGGCCCTGGAGCGCTACGCGGACGGTCTGGCGGCAGGCGTCGCGGGCGTCTGGCCGAGCATCGAGGACCGCAGCCAGCCCCTCGTCGAGGCCGCCTCGATCGCCCTCGCCCTGCGCCTGACCCGCCCCCTCCTCTGGGACCGCCTCGACGAACCCGTACGGCAGCGCGCGGCGGCCTGGCTCGCGGACGCCCTCACCGCCGAACCCTGGCCCTGCAACTGGGAGTTGTTCCCCGTCACGGTCGGCGGCTTCCTCCAGGAGATCGGTTACGAGGTCGACGAGGCCCGCAAGGCCGTCGACCGAGGACTGTCGCGCATCGAGGACTGGTACGTCGGCGACGGCTGGTACACGGATGGCGACGGCCGCAAGTTCGACTACTACAACGGCTGGGCGATGCACCTCTACCCGGTCCTGCACGCCTGGCTCGCCGACGACCCCCGCCTCCTCGACCTCTACGGCGGTCGCCTGGAACGCCATCTCGCCGACTACGCCCGCCTGTTCGGCGGAGACGGCGCCCCGATGCACCAGGGCCGGTCCCTGACGTACCGCTTCGCGACGACGGCTCCGCTGTGGCTGGGGGCGCTGACGGGTCGTACGCCGTTGCCGCCGGGGGAGACGCGACGGCTGGCGTCGGGCGCGCTGAAGTACTTCCTGGAGCGCGGGGCGGTGGACGACCGGGGGCTGCTGAGTCTGGGCTGGCACGGGCCCAACGAGGCTGTCCTGCAAGGCTATTCGGGCCCCGCGTCCCCGTACTGGGCCAGCAAGGGATTCCTCGGCCTGCTCCTCCCGCCGGACCACGAGGTGTGGACGGCGGCCGAGGAGCCTGGTCCGGTGGAGCGGGAGGATGCGGTCACGTCGATCACCCCCGCCAACTGGCTTCTCCAGTCGACCAGTTCGGACGGCCTGGTCCGCCTCCACAACCACGGCAGCGAGGACGTCCGCTACGACCCGTACTACACGCGCCTCGCCTACTCGACGGTGACGGAGCCTTCGTCGTCGTACGACAACAGCGTGATCGTCGGCGGGGATCCGAGCCGTACGGAGATCGTGCCCTTGGGGGCCGGGGAGGGCTGGGTCGCTTCCCGGCACACGGCGGCTTCCGGGGCCCGGGTGGTCAGCCTGGTGGTGGCCGAGGGGGCTGTGGAGGTGCGGGCCCATCTGGTGGTGGGCGCGGCTGCGGGGACGCCGGTCCGGGTCACGGGGTGGTCGGCGGAGGAAGGGCCGCGCGCCGAACTCGTTTCCCTGCACGGCCTGTTGGACGGCGTGGGTGAGGTCGGTGACGGGCCCATCCTGTTCGTCGCGCTGGCCCGCCTCACCGGAGAACTGGACCCCCGTCCCCTCGCGGAACTCGTGTCCGTGGAGGTCGACGGGGATCACGGCGTCTCCGTTCAGTGGACCGGCGGCAAGCGGACGGGGTTCCGGTTCACGGAGTCAGCCGGGCGATCCGCAGACTCGTCGTGGTCGGTGAAGCCCCGTTGAGCGGGCTCGCGTAGCTCGGGGTGACCGGGGCGTACGCCCAGGTCAGCGTGCCGTTCTTCAGGACCGCTATGTCACCGCTGATCCGGGCGGTCACCACCTTGTCCGCACTCTGGGCCTTGCCGTTCCAGTCGATGAGCCGCAGGTGGGTGCCCGTGAAGGTGCCGGTGCAGGTGCCCGCGTTGCACTTGGCACCCTTCAGGGACTCCCACGAGACCAGGAGCCGGTCCTTGCCGTAGGGCGCGATGTGCACGTTGACGTTCTCGGTGCCGGCCGCGCTCGTGAGGTAAATCGCCTTGCCGGGACCGGAGTTGCGGTTCGCCATGAAGGCGACGGCGACCTGGTGGGTGCTCGTCTTCGGGGTGACCGTCCAGCCGCGTCCGCTGGAGTCGGCGGCGTTCTTCTTGGCCGAGGCGGCGCCGCGCGAGGCGAAGGCGGTGGCGTACCGGCCGCTCGCCGACTTCACCAGGTCACCGGTGCGGCTGGGGAAGGTACCACCGCAATACCCTGCCCAGCACTGCTCGCGCTGCACGACCGGTGCGACGTCCGGGGCGCCGATCCCGGTGGAGACGAACAGGCCCGAGCGCCAGTCGTCGAAGCACAGCGAGGTGAAGGCGCCGGAGGTCTCCGCGTGCAGCGCGATGCCCTCGTTGTGGCTGCACCCCCAGCTCCAACCACCGCTCAGCTTCGCCCCCTTGGCGCTGATGTACGTCAACTTGTCGCCGAAGTGGCCGTCCGCGAAGCCGCCCGCGCCGTGCACGACGAAGTACGCGCCGTACTTGGTGCCGTTCCAGGTGAGTTGGCCGTCGAGACCCGGGGAGGTGTCGTTGGAGGCGGTGCCGGTGAGCTTGGTGCGGAAGGTCTGCTTGCCGCCCGTGTAGCGGACGATCGCGGCGGCCGTCTCCTTCCACTTGTTGGTGTCGGAGACCCGGGTGAGCAGCGCGAAGCCGTCGTTGTGTGCGACGAGCCCGCCAACTTCCTTGGCGCCCTTGACGATTGTGTCGGCGCCCGAGCGCAGTCCGGCGGCGTTCAACGGGGTCACGTGGACGCCGTCGGCGGCGGGCCAGGCCACGCGCAGGGTGCCGTTGGGGGCCACGGCCGTGGTCGTACGGGTCCACTGGCGGGTGTTGTTGTAACCGGCGGTCAGATAAAGGAACTTGGCGGCGAGCGCCACCGTGGTGCTGATCGGGGTGAGCGTGCCGGTCGCGGCCTTGGCGGCCGTCGAGGTCTTCGCGACGGCCTTCGGGGTGGTCTTCGCCGAGGCGGACGCGGTCGCCGTGCCGGAGGCGGACGTAGAGCCGTCGGCTGCGGCCTCGGAGGAAGCCGAGGCACTGGTGGACGCGGAGGTGGACGTCTTGGCCGCGGTCGAGCCACCGCTGTCGCCGCTGTTCGTCGCCGCGGTCGCGTACCACGCACCGCCGAGCAGGGCCGCGACGGCGAGCGAGCCCGCGAGCGGCTTGCGGGCGATGCGGCGGGGGGAGCGGCGACGGTGTGTCGTGGTGCGTCTTGCGTTGGTCATGTTCCCATGTCGCCACTGGTGCGGGGGAGGTTGCCGTGGCGCTGCGCGAAATATTCGGAGGGAGATGAATGCGCAGGCGTCCCGAGGTGAGACCGGCTCCACAGCCGGGGCAGGCCGATCCTGGTACGTTGGATGCTTTCCTGGGTATCAGACCCTTTGGACTCATCTCCGGCGAGGGACCGAGGAACCATGACCATGGACCCCGGCGACAAGCGACTGGCGGCGGCCGTCGTGATGGACGACGACGGGCGCGTACTTCTGGTGCGCCGCAGTGCGACCGAGCGGTTCCTGCCGCGCGTGTGGGGCGTTCCGTGCGGGAAGCTGGAGCCGGACGAGCTTCCCGAGGACGGTGCCTTGCGGGAGCTGAAGGAAGAGACCGGGCTGCTCGGTGAGATCGTCCGCAAGATCGGCGAATCGTCCTTCGTGAGCGAGTACCGGGGCAACGAGATCAAGAACTGGCAGGACAACTTCCTGGTCAGGCCGCTGACCCTGGAGATCACCCTCCCCGAGCCCGACCAGGCGTATCTCTGGCTCCCGCCGTCCGAGCTCGCCGGTGCGGGGATCGATATCGACGCGTACAACCTGGACGTCGTACGACAGGCCCTCACGAACTTCTGAGCGACTCCGCGAGGCCGTTCAGCGCGGCGAGATAGTCCCGCGCTTCGAGCGGCACCTTCGCCACCGCCCCCGGATGCGGGCCCGCCGCCGTGAACACATCGGTGTGGCGCCGCCGTTCGGCACCCGTCTCCAGGAACAGCGTCACCGTCGGTACGTCCGTGTCGCACCAGGCCCGGTGCAGGGTGTGCGCCGGGAGGGCGTAGGCGCTGCCCGCCGCGTACTGACCCGTGTGCGTCAGCCGCAGTCGTGCCGGTCCCGTCGCCCGCAGCCGCCAGTCGGAGCTGCGCTCGGCCAGGGACTCCTCGTACCGGTCCGCCGTGATCCCGCCGTCGTCCCGCGTCTCGTACAACTCCATGGCGAGCCGGCCCCGGACCACGTAAGAGGCAAGCGGGGACCGGTGGTTGTGAATGTCCTCTGTGCCGATCGCCCTCGCGCCGGGATGCCAGAAGTGCGCGCGCAGCATGTGGCGCGGTCCGCCGTCGATCAGCAACAGCTTGTCGAAGCCCAGGACATGACGGTACGACAGCTTCGCGCAGGCCTCGGGATCGCCCTCGCCGGAGGCGAGTTCGGCGACCAGCTCCAACAGGCGGTCGGGGGAGCCCAGTTCGGCGACGACTGCACGGGCCGCGGCCACCGTCTCGTGGTCGGACAGTTCGCCGTCCAGCGTCTCGGTCAGCAGCCGTCGCGCCGCCAGGATCTGCCGACCACCCATGCACTCACTCCCCAACTACGGCTCACACCGGGCTCGTTCGAGTATCCGGCTGATACATCCATACGGCATGTGCGCGCAGCGCCGAAAGCCCTTGATAGGTCATCCAGATGGGCTGGCGCATTTCCTCGGTCGTCGTGAACCCGGACCCGTCCCGACTCCAGGACCAGATGCCGTCGGTCTGGGCCGCCCACACCGCGGCGGCCGCGCCGTTCAGCAGTTCCCGCCAGGTGTCCTCGACGCCGTCCTGGCGCGCGATCTCCTGGGCGCCCGGGGTGAGCAGCGCGCGCACGATCCAACTCGCCGTAAAATGCCGGACGTTGAGCACCTCGTGGTGCGAGGAGTCGTCCGGGTGCCGGCGGCGCACCTCCTCCCGCAGGTTCGCCAGGTCGGCGCAGTTGTCGTGCCCGGCCGCCGGGCAGGACAGCAGCCAGCGCACCCCGTCCTCGCGCGCCGACCGCTCCACGGGCCCCTCGCCCAGGACAACGGCCGCCCGGTCCAGGGCGACCACGGCCTGCGCGGTGTGCAGGGCGGAGGGCTGGGCGGGGTGCCCGACCCAGGGGAGCGGGGAGAGACGGTGGCTCCAACAGCGGCGGTGCTGGCGCTGCGGGTCGGAGAACGCGCCGTCGACCAGGGCGCCGCGCAGCACGGGAATCGTCGGCGCGTCCGGTGCCGCACGCAGCAGCCCCCGCATCACCGTGGTGACGACATGGGTCAACGCCCGCCCCGTACCGTCGAGTTCACGGGTGAACCCGGCCTCGCAGCGCGCCACTTCGTCCGCCAGCCGCTCCCGCGAGGCACCCGCCCGGGCCAGCGCGCCCAGCACCATCGCGGTGACCTCCGGGCGGGCCACCGACCCCTGCGAACGAGCCGACCAGCCGCCGCCCTGCAGCCGTAGCCGCCACAGCGTGTCGATGAGATCGCCGGTGTGCAGCCGTCCGTCCGCCACCCCCAGGTCCAGCACGATGTGCAGCCCGTACGCGGTGGCCAGCGAGGTCGGGCGGACCGGGCCGTCCAGTTCCTGGAGGGAGTGCGGCCAGCCGACGAGACGGCCGCGCACCGGGTCGTCCACCACGGCGACCTGCGCGGCGAGGGTGTCGTAGGCCGAAGTGAACACCTGTGGCAGCGGGCCGGGGGCGTTCGGCGCGAGCGGCGCGGGCGCGGTGAGGGGTGCGGGTCCTGCCGTGCGGGCGCGGAGCAGGGCCGCCGCCAGCCAGGTCATCCCGACCGTGGCGAATCCGCTCAGCCCGGAGATCAGATACTTGGCCGGTTCCCCGTCGATCGAGTCGGGCAGCACGCCGAACAGGAACTGGAACACCGCGTATCCCGCGGCCACACACCCGAACCGGCCGAGCCAGCTCACGAAGCGGGTCGGCGGGCTCCCGCCGGGAGTCGCCGGACCGGGCGGCCCCGGGGCCCTCAAGGGACCACGTCCCAGTTGCTGTTGAGACAAGGCGCGCTCCCTCCCCCTGGGTGGCACGTGACGTTCGCGAAGTTTCCAGTCTAAGTGGTCAGCGATACACCTGGGGCGCGGACCGGAACCGGCATCTCCGTCACCCCGGTTGACCCTCACGCGGCCAGTGCGTCAGCGCCACATGCAGCGCGTCGACCGCCCGCTCCCAGGACCGCCGCACGTCACGCGGCGCGCCGAACCCTCCGCTCGACTCCAGCGCGCAGTAACCGTGGAACGTACTCCTCAACAGCCGTACGGCGTCGGTGAGATCGGGTTCCGTCAGGCCGTAGGAGCGCAGTATGCCGTAGGTGATCTCGGCGGTGCGGCGCAGGGCGGGGGAGTCGGCGATCAGGGACTGGTCGACGCGGATCTGGGTGGCGGCGTACCGGCCCGGGTGCTCCAGGGCGTAGGCCCGGTACGCGTCGGCGAAGGCGCCCAGCGCCTCCCGGCCCGTGCGGTCGGCGACCGCGACGGCGATGCGGTCGATCAGCTCGCCGCCCGCGAGGAACGCGACCCGGGTGCGCAGGTCCTGGAGGTTCCGGACGTGCGAGTACAGGCTCGCGTCCTTCACGCCGAAGCCGCGGGCCAGCGCGGACAGGCTGACGTTCTCGAAACCGACCTCGTCGGCGAGGTCGGCGGCGGCCGCCACGACCCGGTCGGCGGTGAGTCCCGCGCGCGGCACGACCCACCACCTCTCCTCTGACCTGCGAAAACCAGAACCCCTAGGACGATAGCCAATAACAACAGGGGTGTCCGGCGCGTTTCCGTACCGCCCCGCCGGACTCCGGCACCAGACTTGCCCACCATGGACGACGACTCCGGCACCCCCGCCCCCACCGGCCTCCGCGCCACCGCACTCCTCGGCCGCCCCAAACTGTGGCTCATCCCCACCGTGCTCACCGGCCTGCTCGCATTCCTGCTGTCCCTCCTCTACATGGGCGGCATCGTCAACCCCAACCGCGAACTGCGCGACCTCCCCATCGCCCTCGTCAACAGCGACACCGGCAAACCCCTCACCGGCCAGCAGCAGAACCTGGGCACCCAGATCACCCACTCCATCGTGACCAACTCCGGTAGCCGCGCGGCCGGTTGGCGCCAGCTCACCAGAGCCCAGGCCCAGGACGAACTCGACGCCGGCAAGGTCTACGGCGCCCTCGTCATCCCCGCCGACTTCACCGACTCCGTCGCCGCACTGACCACCACGAACGCCACCGCCCGCCCGACCATCACCGTGCTGACCAACCCCGGCAAGGGCAGCCTAGGCTCCTCCCTCGCCAGCAAGATCTCCTCCACGGCGGCCCAGCAGGCCTCGCTCACCATCGGCAAGCAGCTCGGCGCGGCGGCCACGCAGGCCGACGCCACGCAGAAGCTGTTCCTCGCGGACCCGGTGCGGATCACCACCCAGGTCGGCCACCCCATCGGCGACAACAGCGGCATCGGCCTGACCGCCTTCTACTACACCCTGCTGCTGGTCCTGGCCGGTTTCATGGGCGGCAACGTCATCAGCAACGGCGTCGACACCGGCCTCGGCTACGCCGACAACGAGATCGGCCCCTGGCACACCCGCCGCCCCACCGTCCCCATCGACCGCACCCAGACACTGCTCCTGAAGATGGTCATGACGGCCGGCATCACCCTCCTCAGCGTCTCCCTGATCATGCTCGCCAGCGTGAGCATCCTCGGCATGGACGCGACCCACATCCCGCTCCTGTGGATCTACTCCTACTGCGCGGCTCTCGCCGTCGGCCTCGGCGTCCAGGCCATCAACGCCGCGTTCGGCGGAATCGGCCAGCTGGTCTCCATGTTCGTGTTCATCGTCCTGGGCCTCCCCTCCTCCGGCGCGACCGTCCCCCTCCAGGCTGTCCCCGGCTTCTACCGCTTCCTCTCCCACTTCGAGCCCATGCGCCAACTCAGCGACGGCGTAAGGGCGATCCTCTACTTCGACGCCCGCGGCGACGCGGGGCTCACGCGCGCGTGGACCATGATCGGGGTCGGTACGGCCATCGGTCTGCTCTTCGGTTTCGCGATGGTCCAGTACTACGACAGGAAGGGCCACAAGCGCCTGACGCCGCAGCCCGCTTGAGGCGCCCCGATCGAGGCGCCCCGATCGAGGCAGCCCGCTCCCAACTCTTCGGCTGGATCTGAGAGTTGACTCTCAGGCTTTCTGAGAGAACACTCTCAGACCATGGATTCCGGCAACCGCGATTCCGGCAACCGCTTCGGCGACCTAGAGATATCCGACCCGAGGACCATGCGCGCGCTGGCGCACCCCGTACGCCTCGCGATCCTCGAACGCCTCCAGCACCACGGCCCCGCCACCGCCTCCCGGCTCTCCCCGCACGTGGGCGCCACCCCGTCCGTCACCAGCTGGCATCTGCGCCATCTCGCCGGCTTCGGCCTGGTCCGCGACGCCGAGGGCGGCACCGACCGGCGGGAGCGGCGCTGGGCGGCGGTGGCACGGGGCTTCCGGTTCGAGACGCCGGAGGACGAGGAGGGCCGGTCGGCGGCGCAGGTGCTGACCGGCGAGATGTTCGCACGCAACGCCGACCTGCCGCTGCGCTGGCTCACGGACACGGCACCCGGACTGGAACCGGAGTGGACCAGACTGGCAGGCGCGAGCAACACGCGGATCGTGGTGACGGCGGACGAACTGGCCGCGCTGAAGGACGCGTTGGAGGAGCTGATCGCGCCGTACGTCGTCCGCGAACCGGACCGGCGGCCCCCGGGCAGCAGGGATGTCCGGCTCCTGACGTACGCCCTGCCGGACGGCGCCGGGAACGCGGGCGACGACACGGACGCCCCGGAGTGAAGGGCGGTCGGGTCCTGCGGCCGGGCCCGGACTCACTGTGGCGGGACCGCCGCTTCGTACGGTTCTGGTGCGGACAGTCCGTCTCCCAGTTCGGCGACCGGATCTCCGAACTGGCCCTGCCGCTCATGGCGGTTGGCGCACTGCACGCCTCCGCGAACCAGGTCGCCCTGCTGACCGCCCTGGTCTGGACACCGAACCTCCTGGGCCTGTTCCTGGGTGCGTGGGTGGACCGTCGACCCGGGAAACGCCAACTCATGCTGCTCGCCGACCTGTTCAGAGCCGCCGTACTGCTGACCCTGCCGATCGCCTACGCCTTCGACACCGTCACGCTCGGCCAGCTGTACACGGTGGCGCTGCTGACCGGCACGGCCGCGGTGGTGTTCAACACGGCGTACTCGTCCTTCTTCGCCCACCTCGTGCCGCCGGAGTCGTACGTCGACGCGAACAGCAAGCTCAGCGCGAGCAGATCGGTGTCCTTCATCGCCGGTCCCGCGGTCGGCGGCGGCCTGGTCCAGGCACTGACGGCACCGGTCGCGGTGGTCGCGGACGCGCTGTCGTTCGTGGCGTCGGCAATCCTGGTCGGACGTACGCGAGTTGACGAACCAGTTCCAGTTCCAGTTGCAGGTCAAGTGCCTGTTCCTGTTGCTACGACGTCGGCCGGTCCTT
>Ga0307517_10011405_pt1 | contig 12313 bp, 16 predicted proteins | sample 23_EM_MG_FD_194515 | JGI IMG/M metagenome (GOLD analysis project Ga0307517, IMG submission 194515) | Populus trichocarpa ectomycorrhiza microbial communities from riparian zone in the Pacific Northwest, United States - 23_EM | ecosystem: Host-associated > Plants > Roots > Unclassified | place...
GGGCGTGAGAAGCGCTGACAAATCTGCGACGTACAAAATCGACGCGTCGAGTGGCAGACCACTATAAAGCTACATCCCTTGTCGGTGATCGTCAGTGATAATACGTGGTCTGCTTGAGGAGACTAGCCGGGGGTAGGGTTCTGTGAGAGTTGCTCCGCAATTCTAACTAACTGTTATTAACTCGGACACGATATGACCAATTATTAACAGTAACTTTAACTAGTTATTAACATAATCTCTAACCGCACGTATACACACAAAATTCTAACCGACATTGTTTTATTCACAGTTAAAAACTGTGAGAGAAAGGGGGGTACGGGGCTCGACTCCGCCGTCACATATTTTCCCACTCCTCGTCGGTCGGTTCGCAATCCCCTACTTCCATGTATATGGGTCCAGTGGTGACCGCAGTACCCCCCGAAGTCGGTGCCCGTGTATCCGAAAGCATGCCTTGGAGAAAAAGCGAGTCGAGTTCGATCCGTGCATCAGCCGGATCGGCGGCAGAGCATTCTTTGAGGATGGAGACTACGGCGCAAATGCCAGGTCCTCTCTCTCTGATTGGCACAATCCCATTTGTGTTATGACGGGGTCCAAAGACAACCTCCAGCACATGGTTGGTGGCGGAGTTTTTGTCGCCATATTCCTCAATGTCATCATCACCGACGGAGAAGCAGTAAGTTGTTGATTGGGTGTCGTGGTGTGGAACCGAGTTAGGAAGGTGTTCCAGGAGGCGTCGGAGGCGCGTGAGCTGTTGGTTCTGAGACATTCGTTGCGCGGGTGGGATGGGATATGGAGAGACTGGGTGCTGGGTTTACTTCGCCGTCGGGAGCGGTTGCCCAACCTAACCGAGACGCCACCATACAAATGCCTCATCCTATTGGGTATAGACTATGTCGCTACTTGTATATATGCTTCCCCGTCCGAGATTGGTCTGACACAGGTGGTCTGGATAAGCGAGTTAATAACAGGCTATCCGGACCCCCTGGCTCCCTCACAGTTAATAACAGTTACTATCACAGTTATTAACAGGCCTGTGAATATTTCGGGTGATTCTCACGGAACCCTAGCCGGGGGGCCAGTACGAAAAATTCAGTGATGATGTTTTTTTATATACTGTGGACATTTAGGCACTAAAATGTGTCGGTACTGTGTGCATATACTGGGAGCGACCAGATAGTGAAATCTTGCACTGATTCATCGACATTGTCAACACTAACCTTCCCACAGAGCGGTATCAGAATGTTCGACCTCGACAAAGCCCTCTGCTTACTTACGTAAGTGCCGGAGAAGACGAGGATACGGCAGAACCCGTGGTTTATTCGTGCATTATCTTGAGGCCTAAAACTGGGCACTGAACACGCTCCCTCCAATCCTACCCTCGCTACCATGGCGACGACAGCCGATCTGAAATCAACAACGACAAGGACCAAACAGAAGCGGAGTGGGATCTTGTTCACCTCATTACCCAGCCGCGGTCTGACGTCTATGTGATTCAGGATTCTCGAATAACGTCCCACCAGGACTACATTACCTCCCACCGCTCGACCCCAAATCGGAGGAATTTGCAGAATTGTTTCGGTCGTTCTTGTCGTCGAAGGATGAACGGGACCATATCCTGGCGTTATCTGAGGAAGATGCGAAGCTTTTCATCGAAATCATCGACAGGGTACGTTTCCCTCGAACACTCTCTGTCACCTATTATTGACCCCCCTCCCCCCTAATGCGAAGGCGTTCCGAGCTGCGCGGTTAGAAACCGAACTCCGTCAGATTGCTCTTATCGTTCTCAGGAAGTTATGTGGGAGGACAGGATATATTCCCGAATCATACCTGTTATTCAACACTGAGCTCGATCTCGCGGGGATGCCCCACGCCTGCGGTGGCTCCGCTGATGTTCGAGTGGGAGTGTTCAAAGGGGAGAACGTCGCCGTGAAGTCTTTGAGACTCTCGGAGCTAGATAGCGAAATAAAGATCCGCAAGGTCAGAAACCAGGCGAACTGATCCCACTTAGGATCACTTACACAGGGTGATACAGCGCTTTTGTAAAGAAGTTGCCACGTGGAAGAACCTCTCCCATCCCAACATCCTCACTCTTATCGGTATCCCTGATACCCTCGAGGACGGGAGGTTCTCTATGGTCTCGAAATGGATGGTCAATGGCAACATCCTGGAGTATGTTCGCAGCAACGTTGGCAATCACCTGAAGCTCGTGGGTCACGATCGCACACGCCCTCACCACCCACTGAGGACATTACAGCTTGCAGACGCCGCTGAAGGGCTGGAGTATCTTCACAACGCCAATATTGTACACGGCGGCTTGAAGGGTGTGAGCCCCCCCTCCCCCCCCCCCCGCTAGGCTTTCATAAACAATCCTTATACCGTCTAGGCCGACATTTTAATTACAAATACCAACCCCATCACAGCGTGCCTCGCAGACTTCGGGTGCACGAAAATCCTGCCTGATCCGGGCCTGGGGTCGTCGAGATACACAGTACGTGGTGAGACAGTTCCTCCGTGCTGCCAGGGCTTATCGTTCCATTCTAGTTTGGACTTAGTGAACCTATTACTTCGAAGGAAGCCGACGTATTCGCAATGGCAGCGATGATATATGCAGTAGGTATTCCACGATCTCTGGACGTGTGTTTACCTGCCTTCCGTGTAGGTACTCACGGGGATATTACCGTTCGGTAAAATGCCTAGGTCCGCAGTGGTAATTACAGCCTTGAAGGGGGGTATGCCCCTGAAACCCGCTAACGCACTGGAGCTTGGCCTCTCCGACGGAGTCTGGAAGCTGCTAGAAGACTGCTGGAAAACTGACCATGCACTCCGACCACCAATAAAGGATGTATCCGCCCGTGTCAAGGTGGCGGCGTCAGTCTGTGGTACCCTCTCCTCGGTCGGGGGTGTGACCCAAGCGTACGGAGGCCTTGAGTTGGACTCGGCTAAGTTCGGTAGGTCGCTTTCCGGTTTGTCAGGCAGTGTAACGCTCAAGGAACTTTGCAGACCAATTCTTCGCTGAAATGGCCTCCTTCGGTGAGTTTCCATCCCTCGCCATATACCCTCGGAGGGCTCATACCATATTGCGTAGACGATGAAGATTTCGGTACCTTTCGTGAGCCCGGTACTAGATCCGTACCCTCGCGGGTTCACTTGACTATTTCTTGCAAGGCATCCATGACCTCATTCGCCCTGAACGACGTGACGGTAATCCCGGTGACCGAGACGTTTTGTCTTATAATGAGGAGACATCACATATTGTCTCACCGACTGTTGAGGCCGATGGGAACAAACGCTCCCAAACAGGTCCCACCGAACCTTTCGCGTCCCAAGGTCTTGGTTTGGAGGAATTGATCAAATTTTTCCAAGGAATTGATGATTCAAACGGTGTGTTCTTGACTCCCTAGAGAAGCGGCAGCGAACTGAATCCACAAAAAAATCCGGCATAGTCCCGTCACAGGGGGCGGACTACATTATTTCACTGTTCAAGGATAGGACCGGATTCAAGCAACTCGTAAATCTGGAACGTGATCAAGCTCAGAGGTGTGCAGATGTCCTCGATGCGGTTCGGTAATCCATAAAATTTGCGCTCCGCTTGATCTGACCCTATCGCCAGTCCCTAGACAAGGAACTACTGTGCGGTCAGTCACGAACGCAGTGTCTGAAGTACTTGAGGCGGATCTGCGGCGTGTTTGGAATACTTCCGTCCTCGTTCATCCTCCAAGATACTGCTGATGAACAAGGGTCGGTACCATTCGCAAAGGGTGGTTATTCATATGTGTACCGGACGACATTTCAGGGGCGCTGTGTTGCGGTGAAAACACTTACGGCCGCTGTTGGAACAGGGAACCTTCAAAAGATGCACAAAGTACGTGGTCCAGTTTGGGGACGAAGAGATTACTCACACTATGGTTCAAGTTACTTGCTAGAGAGGTCGTCGGATGGAAGTGGCTTCAGCATGAAAACATTCTGCCCTTTGTGGGAGTTACGCCGGGCCTCGCCATTATTTCTGACCTGATGGAAAATGGGAATATCATGGAATTTATCGCAAATAACCCACGTCACAATCGCCTACATCTTGTAAGTAACGCCAGAACATACAGTATCCTAGCATCATTCTCGTCCAGCTCGCAGGCGTAGCAGCTGGACTGGAATATTTACACAGTCATAATACTGTTCACGGAGATCTCAAGGGGGTAGGTAACTATATCTATCGCAAGACCTGGTCTGACGTCCATTATATCAAGGCCAATGTCCTCGTAGATTCCAGGTGTTCTGCCCGCCTAGCGGATTTTGGACTCGCCACGATCATTGACGAGTCAACTGTTGGGTCAACCACCGGTGGACATGAGTTGCGGGGTACAACCCGGTGGATGGCACCAGAGATGCTGCTTCCAGAAGAATACGGGTTCTCTAACGATTCCCAGAGGCAACTTCCATCCATGGCCACGGATGTCTATGCGCTAGGAATGACTGTACTTGAGGTACGCGTGTCCACAGAATGGCATTTGAACATTGAACATCAGTGACGTGCCAAATAGGTATTAACGGGGGAACGGCCGTTCAACGATATAAAAAAAGAGGCTACTGTTATACTCTGGGTCATGAGAGGGAAAAAACCCTGCCGACCCTGCTCGGGATTTTCAGATGCGTTATGGAACCTTCTATTAGCGGCCTGGGACGTGGAACATGGGTCCGAACCTTCCAAACGACCGTCGGTTCAAAAAATCTTGGACCAGCTGGGGGAAGATACGAACAAGTGGGATCAATTTGTCATTCTACCAACCTCAGAGCAAGGGGATGAAAGTTGTACGTTCCCCGTGAGCTTGGAATACATGGAGGATCGCTCAGACAACTTTCATCGTGACAGTGTTATTGGGAAACTACGAATGGGGAGGATCTAACGGTAAAGACGTGGTCTGACAGAATGGATCTTCCGGTCACTGACGTAAGACCACAGAAGCATTGATTGGGACCGTAGCCACTCCGGAGGTAGTACCGAGCGCCGGACCAGCCCCGTGCCCCCCCAGCACCACAAGGGTGCCCGACGTTCCAGCTACCATGGATGAGGACACTCAAAAGCCGACCAGGATTCTGGACAAACCCAGGTGGTCCTACGGACCAACCAGGAAGATCCAGGAGGCTGTCAAGTCTTTCAGGACACGTAGTCCCAAGTAAGGACACGGGGTGCGGTCGTGAACACCAGGTGCAGGATGTCCATCTGTGAAGTGTGCGAAAGCTGTTTTCGAAGCACGGCGTGGCGACTGCCCCCTCCGCTTCGGTTGCATCACTCATAAGGGGATCACTGCCAGTTACTACACTCACAACCGTGCTTCTCTGGTTTATGTACATATCTGTGGATCACATTTTCGCTCCTACCCTATACCGTTCCTTCACAATCTGCGTGTTTTCTTCTTGTCTAACTGCGAACCCGCAGAAAATTGTGATAGGCTCCCTGCTGGCGCAATTGAATCTGCATAATAACCGCTTGAACCTGCCTCGGAACTTTAAGAAACACCCCCTATTTGCGTGGGTCTACGCTTTTTGGAACGCTTATAAAAGGACCTGATAAATGAGAAAAGGCGAGGGGACCGGGAGGAGGGGGTCGGGACAACGGTGGGAATCGGGACAAAGGTGGGAATAGGGCGGACGGTTATAGTAGGGACAACGGTGGGAGTAGAGATGGCGGCAGAAGCGGGCACCCTTAGGAGTTCTTGAACTTGGCGCAGCAATTCATGTAAATCTGGGTCTGCGTCGCTGACAGCAGACAATGACGCCGTGTCATCATCGGCTTGAGGAAAATGTAAATCCGAGGGTTTCCGCTTCAAGGGCGGGAAAATACTAACCGACAATTGCGGGAGCCCCCGATGTTCCGAGGACCCAGGCTCTGGCGTCTTGTTCTAACTGCACACCTAACGAGGAGATGGGCGGCCGCCTGGGGGACGCCGACTCGTGTTCTGCGTACCACGATTGAATCAGTAGCCCCCACAGCGGGTCGGAGAACCCCACGACCGGTCGTTCAGGTCTCCCTCCTTCGACGACGTGCATCCAAATGGCATCAGTCCTCAAGTGGTCGAATGGTCTGCGCTGTGTTATAACCTACCGACTGTCCAGTAAGTTCCTGTGGGATTATCGCAGTATGACACGTGCACACTCGCCTCAAAAATTGACATCCCCAACGCATATATATCCGTACTCTTTGAGGGTAGCTGCTTCCTAGATCTCTTTCCAAACCCAAACATTTCGGGGCACAAGCATTCTGGTGCGCTCCACCGAACTGTTCCCACAGTGGAACTGGCAGCCGACCCGTCATGGGTAAGTGAGTCCTCAACGATCCTCGCCAGCCCGAAGTCCGCTAAACAAGCGCAATGTTTGGAACTGACGAGGATATTACTCTGGTGGGCCATAGTTCAGTTCCAGAACATTTAATCTCGCGGTCACGATCCTCACCCCCTTGATATCCCCGTGAACGAAATCGTGATCGTGGAGGTATTGTAACCCTTTCGTGATATCCACCAGCTATATGCTCGTCACGAAACCTGTGAACAGTTCCGAGAGCTTCCAGGTGCTCACCAAGTCGAAGGGGTTTTGTTCAGGGTGATATCTTAGAAAATTCACGATGCTCCCGTTTTCCATCCACGGAGAAACTATGCTGAACGGTTGCGGTATCGAGGTGATCCCTAGAAACGGCAGGATGTTATCGTGGCGAAGCCACTTCCATCCAACCACCTCCTTCGCAAGGGTCTGTTTCGTCGGGTGAGGAACTGTCGGAATGGCGCGGATGAATAAAACACACCCTACGTGTGAGGTCTGGATCTCCGAGTGCGTCTATCCTTAGGGCTTTCACCGCGACTTGACACCCTTTGTAAGTCGCCCTGTATATGTCCGAGAAACCGCCCGTGTTAGATGGGTACTTATCGATCCCCTCCGGTACTTCGGTGAGAGCAAACGATTGAGGAAGAACTCCAGAGACACCGCAAAGATTCTGCAGGCACCTAAGGTACTTTTTCGTATTTTTGCTAACGCCAATACGATCAAGTGCCTGAGGCTGTGGATCAGAGCTCCGGTTGTGTTGAATATTGCTCGCATGCCTACGCACCTTGTCAAGATCATTCGCGAACTTCTGTATCTTCTCGTGCTCCATATTCATCACCGTCTGGACCCCAGTTTCACTCGCAAGTAAGAATGTAACAGGGTCCGCTGTCCAGTGTTTCACCGCCACTTCTAGACGGTTCACCACGTGTTTGACCGTCGGGCGTGAAGAAACATCCCTTGCCCAACACAGCCCCAACAAGTCCCAAACCTCATTCGTGATTCCAATACTCTCCGAGGTGCTTGGTCTGGGGGGACATTTGCCTTCAATAGCGGCCTGGAATACCAACTCCGGTTTCCCTCGGCTCGCGAATGGGGGAGCTCCGGTCAGCACCTGGTATTGATATACAAGATTTGTCCCTGACCAACGCAGCAAAGTGAACGAGTTACGTACTTCATATACGACCATGGCAAGTGCGTAGATATCGCTCGCAAAAGAAGGCTCGCGTTTGTCGTCATCAACTGATAGCAGTTCTGGGGCGGTCCAATCTATTGACCTTCTCGTTACGGAGAACGAGTCGAGGAGGATTGACCTCAGACCAAAATCTGACAGAAGTGCTCGGGGTGGGTCATGGTTACTTATGAGAATGTTAGACTGGAAACGCCTTCAATGTGGGTCATTCATCCTGTACGTGGGGGAAGTGGCTTACTCCTCTGAGATTCCCATGGGTCACGGTAGCACGGTGCAGGAATTCTAAACCACTCGCTGCTTCAATCATCTGTCGAGGAACATTCATAAAAAACAATTCGGCTGTGAATTGGTGACTGCGACGCACCAAACGAAGGCGATTGACCTCTGGGTTTTTCAACGTAAAGGTAACGATATTCCCGTTTTCCAACAATGGAGACACGATGCCGAACGAATCAGCCATGTAAACACCATAGAACGGAAGAAGGTTCTGGTGGCGTAATCGTTTCCAGAGCACGAATTCTCTACAAAGCCTCTTACCGAGATACAATACGTAAGCGATGGGTATGTGCGAACAGAACATCCGGGGAAAGACTATACCTTGGCGACCTCAGCCCTGTCATCACCAACAGCGAATCTTAAAAGCTTAACAGCAACGGCTTCCCCTCTAAAAACACCCCTCCTTAGATCCGCATAAACATGCGCAGCGATCGGTATCCCAGGGCTGATCTCCAATCCATCCCCAACGAGGCAAGTATTGGGCAGTTGTTGAAACGTTCCGCATAGCTGTCTCAGAGTCCAAAAAGCGGTGCTCCTCGAATGGCTTGGAATCTTCTTGTGCCGGAGGACCTGCGGAACGGTCGAAACCCCCACCAGATATCGTCGACCCCGTGGACCACTTACCCATGTTTCAATAAGTTCTATAAGGCGTGTTACTTCGTCACTGGTAAACTGGTATACATCAAGGCCACTGCGTCTCTGAGCGGCAAGGATGTCCTCCGCCAAGCGGGGGAATTCGTTTGAAGTATTATCTGCTTCCAACAGCCTTCGCCATGAATCATCTGGTCAGGACACCGACCAATCAATCCTTTAGAGAAAAGATAAACGGAGTCACGAAACGTACGAGTTGGAAGGGCCATCTTAGGAAACGAAAAAAAAAGATTAGTTGGAAGGGGACAATGTACTAGTGTGAAGCGCCTTCCATGCAGCTCATGGTAGAGGAACATGACTAACCAGATGCCCCCATCAGCTTTGTACGTGTTTGTTTGATCGGGATTGGCAATACCCCCTCGCCGTTCCGGTCCCCTTTCTCCCACCCACCGCGCCGCTCTGCCTGAGCGTATCTGTTCAATGGCAGATAAGTCCAAGCCCTTGCCGGTCAAGACCGGCAAGGCTGCGGAGTGGTTTGATCCCGAGCCAGATCCGTGGGTCCCACCCGCCCACGCAGCTCCCCCCACCCGGATTTCACTTCCCTCGGACCGAAAGCCAGAAGTGCTTTCGCCCAGTACACATACTCTTCATAATATCACGTCTGTGTAAACTCCAAACGTGATTTTTACTGCTTGATGGTTACGGACATCCGCGGGGATTATAAAGACTCAGTTTGCCCGTGCATGTAGGGCGATCTAGCCATGGGAGCAGTATAATTTCTATGTCACAAGGAGGAAATGGAGGAAATATGTGGAAAGAAGAGTAGGCCGATGATATAAAATGAGGTCGGACTGGTCTTAAGAACGATGGATCGCACATATTGGGGAGAATGGATATAGCGTTTGTAGCCGAATGCACAACGAGAAAGGAGAAAATCCTTACGGGGTTGCGGGGAGTCACAGAGCGGATAAGTGGTTGTAGGGTTATCAGTACGCGCGACCAAAGGAATCGTGGATCAAAGGCGTGGGGCTTGGCGTGTAGAACAGAAGATTCGTGACATATCGGTGGTCTCGTTAACTCATCGTTAGGTCGCGTCGCCGTTACATTAACACCCCGCCCATCCAATTATCAGGTTCGGGTTTGACATCACTACGGGAATCGCTGGTGTCCATTTTGTCGAGGTCCATCGCCACGAAGCTACCAGAGTGCGGGCGGATGGATCCCACCGGGTTTCCAGAGTTGAGCCCAGCGGGATTGATCACGCCACTGGCTTGGGCTTTATCTTGAGCCTCCCGACAGTCCTGTCCTCCCTCTGAGCGTACTGCAAGATATTTAGCCAAGAGGCGTTAGTTATAACCGAGGAAAACACTTGCGATGCCGGTTGAGTGCGTCCATCCTCTGGAATGACTTGCCGCAACCTTCACATTTATGGGGTCGGTAATTGAAATGAAGCTGCTCGTGGCGCCCGCGGTCGTGAGCGCTAGCAAACGCTTTCCCACAGCCAGGCCACTTGCACTGGAATGGCTTCTCTTCGTTGTGTGAACGCATGTGACCTGAAATGGTAGGTCACGTCAGCACCATTTCAGATGGGCAACCGTGGAACGCGCCTTTCAAATTGAAGTGTCTGGTGAAGGTCCTTCCGCATCCGGGGACGGGACAAGCAAAGTTTGCATCTGTCTTCCTTCGCCTTTCGCTGGCCTCCGCCGTAACGGTCGTCGTGGATACGGTATTTATAGCGCTGAGCCCGTGGATGGGTTTGCCACTCAAAAGCCCCTCGTCCGATAGATTACCCCCAGAGCTGAGTTGTCCACTAAGCTCACCGGTATAATACGGTAGTATACCGTAGAAGGAAGCTCCGTATGCCGGTGTGGAGGTAGGTCTATCCAGCTGTCCCATGCCAGAAGGAGCCGGAAGGATCTGTAGACTGGGAATGGGTGGCAGGGAATCGTAACTGAGAAGTGGGGAAGCATTTGGGCTAGGGTAGGGACTGGTACGGGAGCTGCCGGGTGCACTGTGCAGTTCCGCTCTGCCAATACCACGATCCCTGGAACCGCTCCAGCTGTTCCTGCGGCGACCCCGATCAGCGTCGGGAACAACCTCGGTGGGATGTAAGAGCTGTTGCTTCATGGTATCCAAGTTGTCCGCCGCCGCGCGAGTAACGAACTCCCAATGGGCGGACGGTGGGTAAGAGATCCCACCCTCAGGCCTGGGACAAACATCGGGGATGACCGGGGAGGGAGGAGATGGAGATTTCTTGGAAGAGGAGTCCCAATGTGGGGAATCGAAGCCGGGTGACTCGAAGCCTTGGGTAGGGGGGGAAGATGGGCGTAAATGCGAGTGAGATGAAACAGAATCTGCACTGGGGTTCACTAGTTTCCCAACTGCAAAATATGAGTACTTCGGTATCGACTGTGCATAAACCATGATTTACCTCCGTTCTGGTCTACCACGACCCGTTCGACTACCGCAGACTCCTCTAGGAGCTGTATTGTCTCTTCTTCGCTCCCCTGAGCTGGAGTGAGAAACCCATATGAACGCACAAGCAACAAACATACCCGGAGAAGGTCTTGGATGTCGCGATGATGTAGCAATACTGACGTCGCATCGGATCTCTGTTTACATGCTACTTAGCACCAGTGATGCCCGAGAAAAGGTCCTGACCTGAAGTATGAATTCTGCAACAACATCAAAGCCGTCGCGGTCATCCTTGGTCAAGTTCGTGAGCAATGGTAGGCTCGGGTGGTGTTCTGGACTAACCAGAGGTACGTTGTGGACTACGATCGGACTTGTCTCCGAGCGATCGACTTCCGCTGAGTCGTCATCAGAGTCGGGAATCCCGACTACTGCCTCCCCAGCGGTATCACCCCCGGAGCCCCCTTTTGGGAGTTCATGTGGTCCAGCTGCCGCCTTGAGGATGAGACCCCACCAACGAAATGTGTAGTAGCGGATGAAAACACAATGGTTGTACTCGTCTGGGATCACGGATTCCGAAGCGGAATCCTCACCCAAGCTCCGACCCCCCTGGTTAAGTGAAGGGTGTGGTCCACAGTTTGTGTGTACCAAGCCCGAAGTGCGCCATGACCCCCACACGGACACGGACGCAGAAGCAGCAGTGGGGACTCCAGCCGAGAACTCGCACTCCACACGGGTCCGGTTGTCTGAATAGGCGACCGCCGCGAATTCCCGAGTTAAGTCGACTCCAGTCACAAGGACAGGTCTGATGTTTTTCCCGCGTCCACGTTCACGTGCGAAGTCAACCCACGAGTTATAGTGTCGCTTGATGTAATCCTCAAAGGTGCCTTCGTCTTCGATGTCTTCCCGGTAGGTCAGATGTTTGGTAATCAGGGCAGCACCTCGCTTGCTGGTGAGTTCAAAGGCAATCCTTGCGCCAGGCTCCACAGGGCTGGTGGGTCCGATCAATCGCGATGGTCACCAACCAGACCAAAACACCTGCACACGCACCAAGCAACGGCAAGTGAACCGCCAACATCCACTCCAATCTGTTGAACCGTGTCTGTACGTAGGTAACCTGCGGAACGGACTTGGCCTGGTACGACTAGGCCGACATCCAAAGGTTCGAAGGTGAGAGGAACATCGGTACCGAGCACCCTCGATCCCAGAGGGATCCCCGCAGAGAACAGAAGGTGGAACCTCCCTCGGCGAATGTAACCGACGTCACCTAATCTGACCCGCCGGTAACTGGGTATAGGACCAGGCTCCCTGCCGTCGATATTAGACTGGGTTTGAAGTGACGGAGGAGCAAACAATTATCAACCAAAGGGCGTCACCGAGTTTTAACGGGGCTAACTCTCTGCGCTGCATGAGTCTGACTGGAATACATGAAGGTGGAGGATAAGCCTACTCTCTATAGACCTTCCAAGGGGAAGTCATGGGGAGATGTCTTCAGGTTTCCCAGGTCCAGATTCGCGCAAGACAAACTTATAGGGA
>Ga0307517_10011406_pt1 | contig 12313 bp, 12 predicted proteins | sample 23_EM_MG_FD_194515 | JGI IMG/M metagenome (GOLD analysis project Ga0307517, IMG submission 194515) | Populus trichocarpa ectomycorrhiza microbial communities from riparian zone in the Pacific Northwest, United States - 23_EM | ecosystem: Host-associated > Plants > Roots > Unclassified | place...
GTTAGTCCTGTTTTTACCATGCCCTCCGAATCGCGTCAGAAAATGGTTATGTAATCTTCGGAGTTTCAAATTACCGTCGCGTCCATTCGACGCGACGAAGTAAATATTTCTTGGAGACTAAGTATGTAAATTTAGTTTAAGGATCACTAATTAAAAAAGTTACATTGAGAAGAGGAGATCTTATTGTCCTTTTGACGGCAGCGGGAGAATGACATCACATGATCACCAGCCTCGGCACAACCAGTTCCATAACTCTCCCATATCACGGTTTTGTGTCTTAAAATTTTTAACACAATGTTCACTACAACAATTTTAAAGAACTTCCTCCGTAAAAATTGTTCCCCTTATCTCGTTAGGTGAGCGCGTCTAAAATTTCAAAGTCCGACGATTACATAACAACTTTCTGACACGGTTTGGGGGGCGTGGTAAAAAACAGACTTCATATACTTATCGTGAACCGTAGGGCACTTCACATATATCGAAGTCTGGCTAGGAGAGACTAGTTCAAGGTGGCAAATCTAGTTGTGGGTTGTAATGCAAATATCGGCTATGCTGTCTGGCTCAATTTGACTTTAGACCAATGATAATATATACAACACCAGCCTAGTACAATCAACCCCACATACAAATGGCTACACCAGTACTACTAGCAAGACACTATATCCCGTTTACTTCTTTCCCTTCTTCTTCGCAGCCGCCTTGGCCCTTGCCGCATCTCCCTTAACTATAATCAAGGTACCCATCCAACATTAGCTACGAAGTAACTTCATTGTAGATAGTACTTGCCTTTAGCATCGCATTTGGGGCATGTATCTCCCGCGTCAAGAACAAAATTTCCACAGTCGTTGACACATTTACTGTAGCCTTTGCATTTCTTGCAGTTGCTCCCATTAGGGACCTTACCGCTGCAGCCACTCGTCGCTGCGCAGTGGTGTGCTTGTGCCCTTGCGAAAAGACTTGGTCCATCGTGAGAACTTATAATTCAAATGATCCAGTCAGAGGACCAACCTGTCATCCAACTCGGTAGAGCGACGTTGGTGATGGGGTATGGAAAGTGCAGACACGAAACCCAAGACCATAGCGAAGAAGGCGAGCCATGAGAAGAAACGCATTGTGATAAGAAAGTGGTTTGGTGTTTTAAAAGTCACTTGAGAGACGGTGTAGTGCCAGCACTAATACGACGATGGAGAGAGCACAGCTGGGGGTTTGATAGTGACGCCCGTCCCATTTTATAATCGAGTGTCTGCTGTAACAAGTTGTAACTCGAACAATGCTTGGAGACCCCGGAAATTCATGTCAAATCCCTAATCCATATCCGGAGGAAAATTTGAGAAAAATCCGGATAGGCCCGCTCCATATGCCCAGTGAAAAATTAGGAGGGTCTGGGGGGAGTGTGCAACTAGGGGCCAGACTAACTAAACTGGGTTCAGATGTGGCATTCTGTTACATTTGATGTGACATCATCAACCCGTGCTCTCTGATTTTTCAAGGTCCTGGAGCTAAGATCGGATGGCTTTGATCTTCTTGGCTCGATACTGGTGGAGGTGCCTGAATATTATAATTAATTAAAAACTAAAATAAAAATCCAAAAAAGGAAAGAGGAAGAGAGGGAAAAGAGAGGGAGATTTCTCCCCACACTGTAGGGATATTATTGCATAAATCTGAGTTTGGATAGTTACCCTGAGTGCTGCAGTATATGTACGAACCAGCGCAGATGGAATAGTCACTTAAGATGACGGGGTGATGCCATCACCTCTTTGCGGAAGCAGGAATTTCTTGCCGTTTGCCCAATTTTGGTATAAATCCTGTTCCGGAAAATCGGCACTCGCTTAAAGCACTGATAGAACTTCGATACTCGCTTAGCACTTTGTATCTAATGTATCTAAAAGAGATTTGATTAGATGGTTGCGTGCACGTGACGCCACGATGGCGAACCTTCCGCCAATTCCGCACGCGATATCTTCACAACCGACAGTCAGAAATACATAATTTAAGCATATTCGGGATCGTCTGAATGAGGAGACTTGTGACCCAGAAATTATTTTGCGAAAAGATGAATTTTTGAAAGGCCTAATTTTTGGTCACTGTTCAGCTTGATTATGAGGTTCCTCGCGAAGTACCACCTATACCGCTGGATTAAATACATATGACAGTATACAAATGCCTATAATTGTGTTCCCTGTCAGAAATATTGCGGAAAACGGCTGAAAAATGGTTCACGACGCGATGTGATGTTTGGCGCTGTCTTGACAGTGACATGGCGGTGTCTCGACCATTTCCCAGCCGTTTTCCACAATTTTTTTGCTATGGCGCGCGTTCCGACGTCTTAAGCCACTGTTATATGTATTTTTTATATTGATATGAGCCATATCACACAAGAAATTGCACAATTGAAGTGCAGAGAAAGCTACAGTTTAGATCTTTCAAAAATTGGTTTTTTTGCACAATAATTGCTGGAGCCCGATTCTCCTCACTCAGACGATTCCAAATATACTCAAACTATATATTTCCGATGGTGGGTTCTGGATCTCTTGAGCCCAGAAGTTGGGGATGCGTGTTTACATAATTTATAATTCAAACTCAGCATCAGTATCAGTATCGGGCACCTCCACCAGTATCGAGCCATCTTCTTCCATCTTGAATCTATGAGAATGGGTCTCGTTTTCCCCACCTGTTATCTTCCCTTATCTTTGCCGTTGCCAGTGCATCACGTGATTAATTATATAAACGGCAAAATTGTCGGCTCATGATCAAAAAATCCTCCACTTTTCTTTTGCCTTTTCTAGACTCAAAATAAAGACTGTCATTAATTTCTCAATAAAAGTTTTATTCAATAATTTTGTCACCATGACATTTAAGAAAAATTTGAGCTCGCAGAACTCTTCACAGGATGTATACCTTTCAGTTGTTGGGTTTAAATTAGTCATTTATATTCACCACAAAGTGTTATTGAACTCGTCGTTTTGCGATCAATTTGCTTACATAAAGGTGTTGCTTCCAGGTGTCATCTACCTTAGTTGCATTTCATCGGCAGATGCGGGTTGTATCAGATGGATCTACATAAATCAAATCTCCCCCAGTGGACAATGATTCTGGGGATACTGGGTGGTTTGAGAAAAATCTTTCTGATGTGATGATCAATGAACTTGAAAGGGATGATGTTATTGTAAGTAGGCGCGCGGTTGCGATCTCACGGCGTCACGGTAGTCACAGAAGGGTAACGACGACAGAGGGTTTTGACACAGAACCTCCACTTTGAGCTCGACGGAAAGTGTGTTCCACCCACTGACCGCCGGCTGGTTCGTATATTCTGCATGCTGTCTCTCACCTTGCATCGTAAGCCTTTCTCTTTGATTGTTTGATCAACAGGTTGACATGTCACTGTTAGCCTTCTATTATTATTAAATAAGTAACAACCCTTCAGGCGACTGTCGCTCTTTACATTCAAGCCATTCATTTATACCCCTCCTCTTCAAATGGTTTCCCATGGTCGTCCAATGCACCTTGCAAAGCGACAAGACCCCATCAATGCCCCGACCAACGTCAGTGGCATTGCAACCGCCGTAACCACCGTCGACACATCCATGGCCGCTTCCGCAACCGATCTTTCATTTGACACTTCTGCCAGTGCGGGTAGTATATCTGCACCCCCTCTGGACATCACCAATACCAACACGGGCCTCATCACCCCTACGCCCACGCCCAATCCCACACAATCATCAACACCCACCTCGGTTGCTGCCGCCGCTACAAAGTCTATTGCTTTGAGCACAGTTATTGCGACATGCGTCGGCGCCTTCATTGGTGCTAGTGCCCTTATCATCCTTGGTCTCTTATTCTACAGACGCTACTCAAGATCCCTCAAGAACCGAGCCAATTCCCGGGGGCCTCTCGTTCACATACGGAATCTGCAAGGTGATGACCAACGACGACGATCCCGTCTCGAACCCTGGAACAAACTCGATGATGGAGAGGACAAATGGGAGGACATGTACCAAACCAAGGAGCGGAAGGATGTTGACCACGTTGCGCCCATGGAGAAGCTCACAATGTTCAAGAAAACGCCTAGCGTTCGCACAGCGTACACCCACAAGTCAGCAGATGTCTCTGCTTTTGACTTCCCTCGGTCATATGCCGAGTTTGATCCTAAACTTGCGCAGACGTTATCCTTTGGGAAAACACAGATGCCAGAGCCCCGACCGTTTTTGGGGCGCGTTGATACACCTGTAAAATCGGTCGGTTCTTGGGACACGGAAACGGTCGGGAACGGCTCCAACCTCTCTACGCGCGAGCCTGTTGGTGGGGCCATTCCCACTCCACCGCCAACCATCTCTCAAGCACACAAATGGGAGTCTGCCGAAGTGGTGCACTATTCGGAAGCCCACTCTGTGGAGCCAATTGATCCATTTGCTTCTCAAAATGATATGGGTTCACGACAAAGTGCACACAACCCATTCTTCAACGCTCAAGATTACGAACCCCGTACGCGCTCGCGGTCTAGCTCGGTCACGAAATCGCCAAAGGCAAAAGGCAAGGAGCGCATGAGATATTCGACGGCGAGTTCCACTGCAGATCCCTTCAACGATATCAATCAACATATGCCAAGACCCACATTTATCAAGCATACCGTGGCTGATTCGTCTTCGTCAATTGAGAGCAAAGAGCGGGCCCTCCATTCGCTCATTGCTGCTCTCGAAGTCTCGGAACAAGATGCTCGGGATCGGCTACGGATTGCTTCCATGCAACCCTCAATAATTTCCCAGACATCTTCGATAGGCGGGTATGAGGAGGATGTTACGAAGGAGTTCCCATTGCCACCTGCAAGGACTGGCGGTTCTAGTCAACCCTAGTATCCGCTCATCCAAAGCCGCTTTGAATATTTATCTACATCTACTCTAGTTAAACCCCGCGATAACTTACCCCACCCGACATCTGCTTCCTTCGCTCTGATTACCCTCTTATACCTTCGTACTGGTGACGCTCTTCTGCCATCCTCCACACGGCCTATCCTATAATCATCGAGAATGGCTTCTGATCTGGTATCAAAATTCACCAACACACATTCGCTTTTCTTCCCTTTCGCATTGCATTCAAGTGTATACTCCTGCTTCCCACTATACGGGGTCACTTTTGTCTTCAAGATGTTCAATGAGCTGAGGTTTCGTTGGCGAAACACATTCCACCCGTCCGCGCAACTCATCTCTTATCCCTTTTATTCGTCCTTGCATGACACATCGCACTTAGGATGACAAGCTTTGGCGACCTATCTAAAATCTTGTGTTTCTTTTTTTACCCTCGACTGTATCATATCCGTACCCAATGCTTCTTGCTATCTACCCCACATCACATACCAGACAGTAACCTTTACACAAGTATATTTATTCCCACTCTATATCGATACCAATGCACAATTAGGTTCTCAAACACGGCTGAATCGGTGATCAAGGGGAAAATAGGCGATTCAATTGTGCATTTCAAGAACCTGACTTCCATTCAGGTAGACAGATGGTCTGGGAAAGGCTTATCAGGACTCGGTTGTTCACAACTGGACGTTGGCGCCAAGGTTGATGGCCAAGCGAAAAAAAAGTGGGTCCTGCCTAAGCACTCAAAAATATCTACTCTGTAATCGGCATTTGTATACAACGCATACAGTCGCCGGATAGCCGAACAGATTCGTCGAATGGTTTTTCATTTCTTACATACATACCTTCTGCTTGCCGCCACGTCCGTTTGGGGAGATCTTCGGACCATGTGTTGTGCCGATTGACGTCGGGAATAAATGATCGTGGCAGCATGGGCGGTGCTTTCTGTAATTATGTACATACTCAAACAGGCGTGAGGAATCCTTGCTTTTGAAGTCAACAAAGTTCTACGATTGAGGCCATCATCGACATCCATTGCACTCGATCGGATCAGGTCGTATGAATTCTGCCTTGGATTCAAAGCGTTATAACACTAATGAAAACAAAATCTACCTTCATTATTCACCTGGGTGGTCTCAAAAACATTAGGCCTTCCATATTCGACGCCATTCATGTTGTCGAAGGACGAACGAGTTGGGCAATCGACTTGCCTCAAATACTCAGTTGTTTGATGGAAACGGATCGAATTCTGCAGGCATTCGAGGCCGCTTCGGACCTCGGGCATTGCAGAATCTTGCAGGGGAAGTCCGTATTTAGGAGAACCCAAAGCGAAGTGCTGGAGCAAGGGACCCAACAAGTGCGCCTGTCTCCTGTGGGAGTACAGGGCATGCACCAAGAACACAAGCGCTGTCGTTTTTGTTTAAATGCGTTCTATGTTCACCAGGGTCCGGGTACGATCATTCCTTGTAAACGGGGGAATAGAATACAACGCATAGGACAGCAAAAATTATTTGCGCGGGATGTGAAACGAGAACGAGGAGAATAAACAAGGGCCGCATACGTCCGGTTTTGTTAATGCCTGAATGGTACTTTGAAACTATATAAGCTGAAGGCTATGACCGGGTATTCGTCGAGATGGATAAGCAGCGCACGTGGGAATAGACAATCTTGTATATAGTCGCGGGTACCTCTTCTTTGCAAATACCCCACGGAGGCAAAACGATGGCCAACTCCTACAATAACGGCGGTCGCCAATGGAACCAAAATCAAGTCAACTTTGGGCCTCTGCAGCTCGAGCAGGAATTCGACTTTGGCGGTTCTTCCAATGACCGTCAGATGCAGCAGGGACAGGCATACCCTTCAGCTAATGCCTATACCTATTCCCAGCACCAATTACCCAATTCCAACGCACACTCATCGTCATCTCTTCTTGGCGCCTTTTCCCAACAGCCAAATCAGCAACCATCGCACAGTCGTTCAACCTCCTATGGCGCTACCCAGGGCGGCCATCCCAACCAAACTGGTGGATATGTTCACGGCGTTTATGGATCTCAGCCCAACAACCCAGTCCCACCATCTACTTCAGTTCCTTATCGCACTAACCCTACAACCTTCAACTTCTCCGCAAGTACCTCCGCTTCGCAAGGTATTGATAACACCAATACTACCCAAAACTCGGCCCCAAACTTTCTCAACTCCCCACCGGCCACACAACAATCATTTTCGCAACCCTCCACCCCCAATTCATACTATCACCCTCTCTCCAACGACAGGACATCCAATCCACCCCAACCCAAGCGCCACCACGCGTTAGCTTTCAAGGATGAGTTTACCCAAGAAGATCCCGATGGAGAGATCGGGGCAGACCAGAAGGACGGCAATAAATCCAAATTGTACGTCTTAATCAGCGTTATATTATCGCATGCGTTGATTACACTCCAGGTCTCGCGCGTGTGCTCGATGCAAAAACCTCAAGGTCCGATGTGAAGCCAAGACAGAGACAGAGCCATGTAAGCGCTGTTTCAATGGAGGGCACGAATGTGTCATTCCTGGAAGGAAGATTCGTCGGACTCCTCCGTACGTGTTTCGCGGCCTCCCTTGACCGCCCATCCTCACTTTCTCTATCAGGAAACGAGAGCACCTTCTCAATCAAATTCATGCCCAGGCAAAGGAAATTGAACGGCTCATGCTCGAGCTTGAGAAGGTTTCATCTAAGCAAAGTGAGAAAACACCAGATCAAGCCGATGCTTCTTTCATACTGCGGTCTCCTGTGTTGTCGCCCACTTCGACCTCTGGTTCCTTCTTTAGCTCTGAAGTGCAATCCGGTGGAGCAGATGACCCTACTGGGTCTGCTAACGCTAATAACATTGCCGTTAACAAGGCAGTCGAGGATTGGCTCGCCAAGGCTCGAGACTCTTTGCATGAATTCGGGGCATTCATCGGCATCGGGGGTGCTGGAATGCCGAAGAGCTATCTTGTGGATACAGATTTGGAAGGAAGTGATTCCGGGGAGGACGAAGAGTATGTTGACGTCCCAGAAGATTTCGGTAATGAAGACCATTACGAACTTGCGGTCGAGGATCCAGATGGCGATGATATGTTGGTTCGCGAGGTAGAGCCATCGGCGGGGAGGCTCCGCCACATGTCGTCCAGCTCGAGCATTGGTACTGCCGGCACTTCTGGCACGAATTTGCCACGTAAGAGAGGCCCAGGCGAGAACTCCAAGCCAGCCAATCTGCCCGTTGAAGCGTCACCATTCGGTCTTTTTGGGAACCTTATGTTGAAGAACCCCAGGAGCAGGGCGAGCAGCGTCGAGCCTGATGAAGAGGATAAAGGTCCTGGAATTGCGAATGAAAACTTCTTTAAATCAAGTAAGCATCTTTCCACTCCTCCACCCGTTTGTTCTAACACTCACGACTCACGTAGCCCCTGTCCCAAATGCGCTGGGCCGTAGGCTGGAAAATGCCCAACACCAAGCACCTGCCATTCTGACTCGAGGGATAATTTCCCCTCAAGAAGCCGAAAAACTCTTTAAGATGTAGGTGCCAATTTTACCTTCTCCGTTCTCACTAATATTTGCACATTAGTTACTTTGACAACATGAATCTCTCTGTGTCACTGCTGGACCCCGTCCTATACACGGCACAGCGCACTTTCTATCGCAGCCCATTCCTTTTCACAGTTAGTAAGTACATCCAGTGAACGCTTTCTCAAAGGGCGTTTTTTATAACCTCTCCTAGTCTGTGCCATCGCATCCCGGTTTTACTCGGAGCGATCAGATCTTTACTCCAAGGCCATGCACTTTGCCCAGCTTGCTGCTGGCACAGCACTTATCAGCGGAAGCAAGAATGTAGAAATGTGCCAAGCGTACATACTTTTAAGTCTATATCCTGTACCAGCAAGAAAGTGGGAGGATCAACGTAGCTGGCTGTATCTCGGCCTCGCTATCAGGTACGTTGGTATGCTGTCGCGACATTTGCAAACCAACGACGATTGTCTCTTTTTAGAGTAGCAACGGATCTCAATTTGCACCTCCCAACGACTGCCAAACCTCTCAACGAGAACCATGCACGAGAAATGCTCAACCGCACCCGAGTTTGGATGAACTGCCTTAACCTCGATCGTTCAACCGGATCGCAGTACGGCAAGCCACCCATCATCAGCCCCAAGGACTACATCGCCAATCATTCGGAGAATTGGTGGTCTACCTCCCCGTATAATATGCAGAATTTCGATATTCAGATATGCGCTTACAACTCGGAGCTCAAAGTGATGGCCGGATTTATTGCGAAGATTTACAACGACCCAGATCACCCAACTGGTTTGAATAGAGTGAGTTTGGAAATATTCCGTGCATTGGCCTCTGGCTCACTTTAGCTAGGGCGTCGATTTCGAAGGAATCGCAACTGCAACAGACGATGAACTCAAAGCTCTCGGTGACAAGTGGTTTTTAGTTTTACAACAGACGGACATGAGTGATCCTCAAAATTGCTTCCGCACTGGATTGCTTCGGCTTGCGTACAGCTATTCAAGACTCATTGCATTATCCTATGGATTCCAGCATGCATTCGGAAAGACGGATGGTATTGACGAGAATCCCTTCTTGATGCGGGTTAGTTTCGCGTTATCATCCTCACTTAACAGCCTCTGAGCTTTTTGTTAACTTATAGTGCTTGAGGGCTGCCTCTGATGTCGTTGACGCTGTTGTAAATGATATTTGTCGCCCCTCTCAACGTATGTCTATCTCATTGCAGAAAAAAGTATTGCTTGGCTAATTTAAATCTAGTTCATTACTTCCGCCATGGACCAGAAGCACAGAGTGTGTTTGTTACGTTTGCCTCGGCATTCTTGGTAAAGGTATGGCAGCCCGTGCATTTCGCAATATGTTGCCGATCTCATCGCAACTTAGCTCCTTCAACCCAAATTTGCATCTTACCTCGCCCCAGAGACGCGCGTGGAGATACGTGGTTTGGTCCAAAAAGTCATCGACCTACTCGGTTCACCTGAAGTGGCAATAGACGACCGCCACGGACCCAAGCTTTACTCTCGTTTCTTGGAAAAACTGCTTGCGAAACCTATGGCAAGGCTGGACCCCGTGTCACCTCCAGCTGCAGCGAATGCGGCTCTTCCTCGTATCAAACAACGCCGTCCCAAGTCTTCTTCTGGTCAAACACCAGACCCGGCTGCCGGAGCATTTGAGATACCGACTACTGTGTACAACCATCCTTCTCCTTCGACAAGTTCCTCGCTGTCCCCACCTCCAACAGAAGCCGCGCTTTCATTCGACAGCTTTGCCCCTGTGGGGGCTATTGACCCGTTCGCACCGGAAAGTACTGTCACTTCCATGTCTGTAAATTCCGCTTCTACGGACGGAACAGCCGTGGGAGGTTTGATGATGAACGAAGAATTCTTCCAGCCACCACTGCCTTTTGACGATCACATCGTTCAGAGTTTGCAATCCCTGACGGATCCGAGTGGTTGGCAAGATATATCCTTACCTGGTACGTAATACCCCGCATCATTTGACGCTTTTCTTATTCCCTTGTTCAGGCTTCGACTGGATGGCACAATTTCAACAAAACTTTGACCTGGATCTCAACAATCCTGCTGTGTATGACCAAAATATGGATTATATGACTGGCCCCGCGAATAATAGCTAAAATCTGGTATCTTCTATATTTCCTTTATCTCATCCCTCTTTCCCTCGAAATGCCTTTGTTTTATTTTAGTTTGCTCTGATACAATATCCATCTTATCGCGAGTAAGTAACGTCTCCATGAGATAACATCTGGATCTTCAGTTTTTTCTTTATTTTATTTTTTTGCTGTATCAATTACATAAATAGGTTGTAATGGAAGAGGGTTGTATTTTTCTGGATTCCCTTATAGTGAAATTTGGAAACACATCGAATTAGGAAGAGTACAAGGGTCATCTTTCAGTGGATATCTCCCTACAGCCGCGTGTCTCTAGGCATGCCTCTGAGTGCTTGTCGTACGCCAAGATCCGCCAGGACGTCTTCAGCACCACCAAGTAAGGCATCGAATGGAATAGTGCGATGGTACTGTAAACCAAGCAGTTCAGCATAGCACAGGTGAAAAAGCAAGTGCCAGTGTAACATACATGTTCAATATATTTACCCATTCCCGTTTGAGTAATTCCACGACCACCAAAGACTTGGACTGCATCGCGTGCAGTGTCTTGGCCACATCCAGTGGAATAACTCTTCAACAGAGCGATTTGTCTGACCGAAATAGTCCATCAACGACAAGAACCAATATTTAAAACCTGAACATACCCAGCAAGCTTACCAGCCTGTTGCTTGTATGACTGTGGGGAACATCAGGCAACGAATGAAGCAGTTATGAGTAAATGATAATTACCATGTTGCACATCTGATAGGTGATATTCTCCAGCCAGTTTTGAACGCCTGGTAATTTGTAAAAAGTTGGAATCAATAAGTCGAGGTCAACGGTGATACTTACTTTCCGCTCGAGAAATCATCCCAGCAATTTTGGCACGAATAACAGCTTGTGAATGAAGAGGTTTTCCAAAGACTTTTCGTTGAGTGATCCACCTGAAAAAATGATAATTAGTGCCATATAACATGATACCGCGGGGGGGTAACGCACTTCAAGCATTCTTCGACTAAGGTAAGAGGAGAGTTAGGACGATCCTGTTTTAGATATGAAAGAGTCACTAACTTATACCCCTCTGACTCCTGGCAGAGGCACAACACATAACCCATCGCTCATGGTTGAAGTTGCTGAGGCAGGCAGGAATCAGTGATGAGTCTTTGGGCAAGCATAGAGTAATACCTCAGAATCACAAAAATGCCTCCACCTTCTTCACCAAGAGTGTTCTCGACTGGTACCCTGACGTTGTCAAAAGTAATATAGGCCGTTCCAGCAGTGGTCGAGTAGCTTGTCTTTATTTGCTTAGTCTCAACCCCAGGTCCGCGTTCTACGAGAATGACAGTGAAACCATCCTCGGTTTTACAGCCGACGGTGAAGTAGTCGGCAAAACTAAGTTCGTGGTCATTGAGTCGAGCGGGAAACTACAGCAAAGAACAACTACTCACGTTCCGTTTGTAATCCATTTCTTACCGCCTATCAAGATGGATATTAGAGGCATATTTGCTACAGACGCTTAAAGGCGCACCGTTGATAATCCACTCCTTTCCGTCTTCAGATTTCACGGCAGTGGTTTGCAATCCCATAACATCACTTCCAGCATGGGCCTCAGAAATCGCAAGACAGATGAACTTCTTGCCTTCCAAAACCTCAGGTACTACTCGTGCCTTGAGTGCTTCATTACCAAAGTTGAGGACTGGTGGCAGCCCGATAACCTTTCCACCCAAAAGGCCTGTATTTTCTCGTTAGCGAGAGAGGATCTGCCGTGAGTCGAACTACATACCATCGCCGTAACCTCGTAGACTTGAGCGGGCGAACTCT
>Ga0307517_10011407_pt1 | contig 12313 bp, 5 predicted proteins | sample 23_EM_MG_FD_194515 | JGI IMG/M metagenome (GOLD analysis project Ga0307517, IMG submission 194515) | Populus trichocarpa ectomycorrhiza microbial communities from riparian zone in the Pacific Northwest, United States - 23_EM | ecosystem: Host-associated > Plants > Roots > Unclassified | place...
AAAAAAAAATATAAATTCAATAGTAATAATTAGGATAGATTACAACTACGTACCATTTACGATTTTACATTAGAGTTATTAATCGATATAGTTGGTAAATAAATTATATCAAATCTAATTTTTAATATTTTATAAACTATAAATCCGATTTATTCAATATTGTTGAATTGAACTAAGTTAGATATATCAAGCTATACTATATTTTTTTATGAATATTACAGATATTCATCGATTGAATATATATTAATGATTTTCATAGGTTTGTAGGTTTAATTTTAGTTATATGATAAAAAAAATCTATACAAACAATAAAATAAAAATATAAAATAAAAATAAATTCATAAATTATTAAATATAAAAATGCAAATATATTATATTAGATTGATTAGGTTTTATAAATCTCAATTCACCTTAAATATACAATATTTTAGATTTTTTTAACCGATTATCATGTATAATATACACATTTTAACAGGTTAAGTAAAATAAAATAATATAAATATTACATATTTAGCCGCTTTTTTTAACACTCTTATTTTACATTACATGCATAAAGGCATGAGACGAGACAGCTTTTTATGAGATGGCATGGGTACGAGGGCAATGAAACACGCCTAATCTCTCTCTCTCTCTCTCTCTCTCTCTCTCTCTCTCTTATCAAACCAATAAATTTCTCGATGTTAGTTACAACAAATCTCAACATTCCATTTCTTTTCAAATACCTAATAATAACATCAACATTTCCTCCCTTTCAATCCTTTCTCCTCTCCTCTCTTTCATTTTTTTTTATCACAAATCTAAGAAAACACAAATGGGGTTTAAAGCCCTTTTCAACCGCAAGAAGAAGTCCAAGAAATCAGATTCCTCTGTCGATTCGCCATCTGCTATAGTTGCATCAATTAGCGGATCCAAATCACCTTCTATCAGGCTAAGACCCCAAGTTGAAGAGCTTGAGCAAGTTTTTAAGAAATTCGACGTCAATGGAGACGGCAAGATCTCCTCTGCCGAACTGGGCTCAATCATGGCAAACCTGGGTCATGAAGCAACCGAAGATGAGCTGCAAACTATGATAACAGAATTCGATGCCGACGGTGATGGGTTCATTGATTTGCAAGAATTCGTGGCACTAAACACACAAGGGGTGGATACAAATGAGGTAATGGAAAACCTGAAAGATGCCTTTTCTGTTTATGATGTTGATGGAAATGGGTCGATTTCTGCTGAGGAATTGCATAAAGTGATGGCCAGTTTGGGGGAGCCTTGTTCAATGTCTGAGTGCAGGAAGATAATTAGTGGGGTTGACAGTGATGGTGATGGGATGATTGATTTCGAGGAGTTTAAGGTGATGATGATGATGGGTGCTAGGTGGGATTCCATGGACGCTCTCAAAGGAATTGGGCGTTAGCTGACTGAGTTTTCTGCGGTGATTGACTGATTTTGGTTGGTCTCGTGGTGGTGGTGGTATGTGGGTTCTGATCGATTTTCGACTCCAAGATCTGTAGGCTATTTCTATTTCTAATTTATTTATGATTTGTGTTTTTATTTTTTTTAAATGATAATCATATTGGTGGATCAACGAATTTGTGAATATTCCATTCCATTCAATACAATCCCTCCTGTTATAATTTGTATTATGTTCTTTCCTTTTCCTTTTTTATTCCTTCCATCAAAACATGAAGATCAGAAGATATGAAGTGGGTAGCAAGCTAGCTTTGTTGGGTCATAGCGGTAAGTGGAAGTGTTTCTAATAACACGGGAATTAAGCTGACTGACTGCTTATTTATGTCGATGCTCTGCTGTTTTGTTATCATGGAATTAGCTCATACATTTCTTTCTTGAATTTGTTATCATAGAATTTGCTTATCTAATTCCGGTTTAATATCCATTAAGAAAAAAAAGTTGTCATGATTTAAAATACTAAGTTTTAAATAAAAAATAAAAAATATCTTCATAATTTTGATGTGATTATATAAAAAGATTAAAGAATAATTAATTGATGAAAACCATGTGAAAAACAAGAAGAAAAATATTTAATTCTCATTGAATGAATACTCGTTTGTAAATTTTTTTACAATTTATTGTATATTAAATTCATATATAATTATTAAAAGAACTATTGTAAATATAACAATAAAAGTTGTAATCTCATTTAAGAGTGTGGTATGATCGAGTGGTTTTTTTAACAAAATTATAATTATTAATTTAAATAAAATTTTATTTTAAATTAATAAAAAAAATGGAACAAATTTTCTATATGGAACTTGAACCCACCACTCCTTCCCTGGTCTTAGAAAGAGGAGCCCAAAATTCATATATTCCTACTTTAAAACGAATTTTGAATATTCGTTAATGTTGAACACTCCATTGGCCAGCAGGTGGCAAGATCTTCCATGCCAGGGAATTCCTACTTCTGCCGTTGTTGTCCAAGATTTCAGTTTTAAATCTATAGACGTGCCATGATTTTATTAAGTTTTAATAGTTTTGAATTAATAGGCCTTCAAAATCGTGGACTCATTTAAACATTAATTAAAAACATTTCATCAATTCTTTTTGTGTGATCATGCAAAATCTTTACGGAATTGTGAACTAATTACTGATTGAGTTTATATTGGCTACTATTTTTCTATTGCATAGATATGAAACTCACTGATATATATGAGATTATTTAAGAAGTAGATTTTAGAAGAATATTCATGAGATTCCAGGAAAACATTAACTAGTCAGTAATTAATATGCTCATGAATTAGCAGTATTTTTTTAGTTGCTTCTTGAAGTTTATTTTAAAAAAATAAAAAGATATAACTAGAAAAAAGAAATTTTAAATAAAAATATTCTTATTACTTGACCATAAATTTTTATATATTTTTTTTACTTGTGTTTTTCTCTTCAAAAACAAGTTTTTAAAAATAACTAATAAGATAAATACTAGTTAATCCATTAGCACTGTAAAATTTTTCGAGGATAATCTGTAAAATCTCAAATCCCCTGCCGTTACATCTCTTTCACCTAGGATGTGAACCCCTGCGGTAAAAATATATTGTCCAGTATATTCTTGTTTGAATGGGAAAACATCAAATGAGCCAAATTTATCTCCTTATATATCCCATTGGATGGTGTTATTTTTACTTTGCAATTTATTATTTCCATTCAACTATTTTATGTAATGACTAATAAGACCATGTTTAATATGTGTGTTAATTATCCTATGATCTTAAATTCTTTTAAATAATTGCTTTTAATGTTTCTTTGAAAATAATATAACAAGAAGAAATAAAACTACATAAAAAAGCCTATTATTTTAATTATTTTTAATTCGTTAAAATTTACACTTTATATTAAATTAAAATTCATGAAAATCTATTTAATTCATGTGCAAAAAATGAAAATTTGTAGAACCATAACAAAATATATATATATATATATATATATATATATATATATAAAAGAGTTCGTTTAGTATTGTTGTTCAATCGTGTTTTTGAAAAATTTTATTTTTTTAGTTTTAAATTAATTATTTTGAATGTTTTTAGATTATTTTAATGTATTAATATTAAAAATAAATTTTAAAAAATAAAAAGATATTTTAATACATTAAAAAAAACAATAAGTAGCATTTAAAAAAAACATTTTAAAAACCAGTTAACTCTAAAATCCTGTAATCTCCACGTAGAAGATTACACTACTGAGTCGAGCGCCAACAATGATTAGCATTAATTAACCATATAATTAACCTTTCAATGACGGCGCATGCAACAATCAACAAAGAACAACGTAAAAAAAAAAAAAAAACTTTTTAATTAGATGACATGTGTGGAAACTAACTTGATCATTCATATTAATAAAAAAACAAAAAGTAATATAAGAATAATTTTTAAAAGTATTTTTTATATTTTTTTTAATATACTGATATTAAAAATAAATTTAAAAAATAAAAAATTATTTTAATATATTTTTAAATAAAAAATACTTTGAAAAACAACCGCTAATATAATATCAAATTAACTCATCAAATGTTTTATATGATTCGGAACTGTTTGAGAATGTGGTTGAAATTACTTAATTATTTTTTACATAGAAACAGATCAAAATAATATTTTTTAAAAAAGTTTATTTTTAATATTAAAACAATTTAAAAACATAAAAAAAAAAATTAAAAAAAATATATTCAAAATCTGCTCAAACTTCAGCGCAAAAACAGCTACAAACCGGACAGAGGTGGGTATCACGTTTTTAGGTAGGTGTGTGTATATATCGCTTAAAATTAATTAGGACAATCTCTCTTTGATTTTTCTTAGGATAGTTTAAGGCTTTTAATTTATATCTTAGTCTGTCAAAAGGCATGTGGAGGTGGTCACGGAACTTGCTGGGGTTATAATCTTTGAAAAGGTCAGGACGGTGGACTGAGACACGAGGAAGCATTAGTTCATCGTGGGATGATACAGGAGCTTTTGCACCTTCTCCTGTTCCTCACCTGTGATATGCATTCATCGAGAGGACGTTATCAGTTTTGTTATCACATAATTAAGTTGGCATAAATTACAAGATTAAAAAGCACCAATTGGAGGAATTAGAAATTAAGCCCAAAATCATAATCTACTGGCAGAAAATGTATAAAATCGATAGTTTAGATATGGAAAAGTGTGTTGTTTTGGACGATTGGTTGCTTCACTCTTGCTGAAGTAATCGTGACTCCGAAATTAAAGATCTTCAAATTGTTTTCATTGTTCAAATGGGAAAGGTCTAGTCCATGGCCGTTCAATGAACTTTGAATCTATTGCTTACGTAATATATACGCATGTACATTAGTGAATGTGAAGAATGCAGACAACAATCAAAGGAACAAGTAATCGTCTGATTCTTTGACCCAAACTCGTCAGTTTTTAAATAGTTGTGGTTGGCACGGTTTCAAGAGTCGAAATGTAAAGAAACTTTAATGTCCTCTTTCCATCGCTTTCCTTCCCTTTCCGCAATACTAAAGTATTTCATGAAGAAACCGTGTTTTCTCTCTCTCTCTCTCTCTCACTTGCAATCCATGTATAAATACTTGTCGAGACGTTCAAAAGTCAGGCAGGCAGGCGGGTATACAAGACCTGAAGTGTTATTTCTTTAAAGAAGATCCGGTCACTTTCAATGGAGAACAACAACAATAGCAGAGGCACGGATGGGGATGGGGATCATGGGTGTGTAGGGTTTCCAGCTCACAGCCAGGTTATAAAGATCAAGCAAGAATTCGAAAAAATCAAGCATACATCTCCGCAGCAGCTAGAGAAGAGAGGGATTATAAGATGCAGGATCTATAGGCAGCGATCACGTTCGCCTCTGGGTCTAGCTGAGAGACCCATCTCAGTAGGCAACTAAGTTGTAACAGAGAGTTCATCAGAATAACATGAAAATGGAAGATCGTGCTCTGTTGTGCATAAAGCTAGGCAGGAAGCTAGTGTTAATTAGTTCTAGGAATCAAAATAACAAAATCACTTCCTTGTGTGTGACTTGGATTTTGTCAAGCACCCAGCTGCTGCTGTGCATATCTTTGATGTTATATGACAAGGCTAGGGACCTCGAGGAAAGCTTTAATTTCCAAATCCATTTTTCTTTTCTTCGCTCTTCTTTTTTCTTCATTTCTTTTTTATTTTCGTGGTTATTCTACAGCTCTCTTTTACTATCAATTTTTTGATGGATTGAACCAACAGTGGTGTTTCATCCTTAGATAGTATTCAATACTGGACAGATTATTGGATTGCCACATCTCTATCCTTTTTCTTTGTTAAGATCATTTCACAGATTTTTCTCATCAAAGCATTGGTGAAACCAGTGAGCTCGCTCTGAAAAGGGTCAAAGCAAAGCCCTGCCAAACATGCTCCTCGAGACTTTCACCATTCACCAAAGGCCAGAGCAGAAGGCATTTGCGGTTTTTCCACCTTAGAGCATAATCAACTCTATTATAACTGTGTAAATATTGTCTCATCGTTAACAGATTGGGTCTCATACAAAGTAATCTCCATCTTGATCACTCAATCCCCTCGGTAATCTGGGAATATTTGTTTATCCGGGTTGTAAATCAGTGGAAACCCACGAAGATTGGAAATATCTTAATAGTTTTATTGCCCTATCTGAACACTAATTGACTTGCGTATTCATTTTCTACTATCTGCCATAAAAAATTTATTGCTTGAAAAATATCTTCCTTTTCCATGCATAACAAGTTCAAAGAAATTAGAAATGAAATTTCTGTAAAGAATCTGCCATTCTGGTAGGAAGAAGTTATGGATGTGTAGTGATTCGTTTCTAAGAACTACCCCGATACAGAGATTTAGCTGCATTTTACCTGATACTCGAAATAAAGTAAAACCATTTCTGATTCTTCCCTTACAGGTTACAGCAGAGCAGAATCGTAGTTACGCTCCTTATCACTTTGATGGGAAAACCTGAATAATTCTAACAATTCAAGCGGCGGTGCCTAAAGCTCTTACACTGAAATCGATCTCTTCCTAACAAAGCCTCACTAACACTGATAATTGATCTTATAAAGACGTATATTTCTTCATATTGATCTCTTCCTATCAAATCAGAGTAGCATAATTAATGCAACTTGAAGATACCCGCCACTCCCCACTCAGTTTCAAAGAGATATATTGACCCCATTCCAAATAGGATTTTCAAAAGAGTAGGGACATTGAGTGGGCAAAATAGGTAATGGTAGCATACACTACTATGCTGGAATATGATCTCGAGAGCTAGAGCGAACAAGTCGTAGTTAAAACTTAAAATGACTCTCCTTCCTTTACAAATTAGCCTTGAAGAGCCGTTGTGTCATTGGACAGAAGTGATTTCGCTCCGCTTATTAGATCTCTCGTCACATCTATAATGAAAGATTAATTTCTTCTGGATTCTGAACTGGATGGCCAGTTCAGTGGAAGCTGAAACACCTTGTTTAAAAAGGATCCGCCCTCCATTATTATTTTGGTAGGGAAGTGCTCAAGTGAGATCACACAGTGCAATGATGGTGCGGAAAGCAGCTACCCAGATCAAGAAACAGAAAAACAAACATGAGCTAATACAAAATGGATTGAGCTGTAAAAGAAAGATTGCAAGTGAGAGAAGAATAAAGAGCGAGGCTTCAACTGAGATCAAGTTGCAGAAAACGATAGAGAGTGGCTTCCCGCGAATTACTTTTCTTTCCCCGCTACCACAACTATTCAATTAAAAGAGTGCTACATTACTGTTAAAGAGGGTAGAATAGCTAACCATGTAGGGAGCAACAACGCATAAGAATTACAAGGAAAAAACTTGAAAACAAGCGAAATTAAAAAGGGTTAGAGAAGAAATATGTTATTTTTAGTTTTTAGAAGGTTGGGGAATGCATAACTATTAAAATTTGAGGCCCAATTAGAAAATTTTAAAACCTCTCCCCTAAAAGATGAATTCCCAGCGATAACAGGAGTAATAAATGAGTTAAACCTCCAACATGTTGGAAGCAAGAGACTGAAGCGTAATCTTAATTGAAGAAAATGTTGAGAACACTTGATAGATTTGAGATTTGCATTTAAACCAAATTCCCTCCAATATGTTTATTTTCATTTTCTTAGCAATTCCTCTGTGTTTACATATCCCGTAATTGCATACTTGCTGAAAAACATTGATAATAATAAACCAAAAAGATTGATGCTTTTCCCCTGTATCAACTCACAAAACACTATTTGTTTGTTTAAAGAGCAGAATTAAAACTCAACTTAATAAAACCCTGAGCAAATGAAATCAGTATCACAACTTAAATCCTTAATAAAAGCATATCCATGTTTGTTTCGCCAGGCGTTGTGGATTAATAAATGATTAGCCCTTCTATTGCTTTTAAATGCATCTGTCTGTCTCCAGCAGCCAAGACTTTGAAGCCCCCAGGGGTTGAAAGTGAATCCGGGGAGGCCTTCCAGCAAAGGTCGCGTCCTTCCCAGTCAATTATATCTCCTCCAGCACCCTCGAACTCGATGATTGGTGCCCATGCAAGAAAGGTGAACGCATCAACATCACAGTCCATGACTGATAGTGGACAAGCAAAAATATCTGATAGTGTGTAAGCAAAAATAATTAGTGCTTACACACTAATTATTAGAGGTTGCCTACCTCTCTTGTGAATGACTATTTCCTGTAAAACATGTTTTCTGAGTAATCTGAAAAGCGAGAGCGTTGGAGGCCATGCACTGAATTAGGATTCCGAGGTGGGCTGAGCTGTTCCTTTTTTTTTTTTTTTTCCTGGTTCTGTTCGGAAAAGGCTACGCAATAGGCCTTGTAATTCCTACCTCAGAATATGGGATCCGTGTGTGTGTCATCTTTGAGCTCTGCCCTTCTAAATGGAAATCGCACATCCATGGGCTTCACCTTGCCGTGCCAGCATGAAAACTATTCTAGGATATTCACCATAAATTATTTCATAAGAACTATGCATTTGCACCCAGTTCTTGTGAAGTAAAATTGGTGCCTCTGCAGCTTATACAGATTTTCTAATTAAATGTCTTCACTATTATTATTTGGGTGCTCATACCTCTCTTTTTTTTCAATTAAATGTCACTGCTTTTGTCTTTATTTATTTAAGTGTTTGCATCTCTATTTTTTTTCCATCAATTATTTTCCTTAGAATCTATTATTTTGTTGATGACATGTCACATGTCATCCTCATTGGGAGACCAAGTATTCATAAAAAAAATATTGAAGAATAAATAAATCTTGTTTTGGAAGAGATGTTTCGTGCCCCTTCTTCCTTTTGTTAGTTCTTAAGAAATCTTAAAATCCTAAACCCAAACAAATAAGAATAAAAATGTGGAAGAGAGTAACTTTTCATTCTTTAGGAAAAAATCTCTTTTGTATCTTCATTATTTAATTTTTATTTACTGTAATTTTTAATTTTTAATTTTTAAATCTTGATTCTGATTCTTCTTTTGTTTTCAACCCATGAACAGTGAGTTTATTCGATGGACACATCATCAATAACTTAACAAATTTTCAGCAGACACAATTGCAGAAAAGAAAAAAAAATTGAAGTGCAAGCACTCAAATTGAAAATAAAAATAGATAGACTTCGTCAGAACTTTTACACGTATAATCATCAAATTCTTCATCACTTCATCTTATTTTGAAAAGGTTTGGATTTGTTTTATATTTTTAAATTATTTTGATAAGTTGATATAAAATTAATTTTTTAAAATAAAAAAATTATTTTAATATATTTATAAATAAAAAATAATTATTACCATATTCACTAGATTTAAACTTATGCACTGCAGGACAATCCACACATCATATGCTCCATCTCAACAATTCATTAATTAGGGGTTAAAGTTAAAAGATATTTGTTTTGGATTTTAAAAGTGTTTTTAAATTTGTTTTATTTTAAATTAATATTATTTTGATATTTTTAAATTATTTTATTGTATTCACATCAAAAATAATTTTAAAAAATAAAAAAAAAATATTATTTTAATATATTTTTAAATAAAAAATATTTTAAAAAATAATAATTATTATAAAACACCACGATAATCATTAGCTGAATCAGCAAGCTAGGCATCAACGTACTATCATATTTTCTGATTAATTATTAATAGGCTGGATTTTCCTTTCACGTGGTATGACTATTTATGTAAATCTAAGTAAGACGTGTCTGGGAGCACATGGTTTCTTAATTTTTGGCTTGAAGTAGACTAAATTTGAACATGTTCCGTGTTCTTAAAATATTAGAATTTTTTTTAAAAAAAAAATTTAATATGATTTATACGTTTTGGATCGTTTTGATGTGTTAATATTAAAAATAATTTTTAAAAAATAAAAAAAATCATTGACATGTATTTGGACACAAAAAATTATTCGAAAAGCAATCATTACCTCACTATCAAGCACCCTCTAATAACCAATTAATTTAGAAAATGGTTGGCTCCTTATTTTGGTTTACTGCATGTGGAAGTGTGATGCGTCATTTAAATTTGTATTTCTACTTAATTATGGAGTAAAATTAACGACTGGATCAACCAACTTTGAATCTCACATTTCACAGCATACGATATTAGGCACTCATGACGGGAAAAAAAAACGAAGGATAGCATCAAAAATATAATTTACTTCAAGATTTGTTTTTTTTTTTTTTTTTTTGACTCTTCAGCAGTGGCAACGCCGTGTAGTGTTATTATCCTTTTATATTAGAATATTAATAATATTTAGCAGATTTAATTATTTTTGGTTAACAATTAACTCAAGTTAGTTACTATTAACTTTAGAGATAAGTAAAAAAACTAAAACTGATTAAACTGAAAAAATAAAAAAAAATAACTGAAAAACCAAACCGTAAAAAAAAACTAATTAACTCAAGTTAAATTTTTTTTTGAAAATATTTTTAAATTAATTTTGTTTGATATGAGTTAGTAGATATATTTCAAATTAATTTTTCTATATAATACATATTTACATAATATATAATATATAATATCAAGTATTTATTAATAATTTATCTTTTAATTTAAAAAATTCTACCTCCGCCATTACTCTTCAACTCTTCTGCCAGAGGATGAAATTCCTTAAAACGTTGCTTTCTTGTCACTTGTAGTGTGGAAAATCTTTTAAATAAGATGGATTTTGATCATATTTCTTTAGTTCGATTCGATTGTAAAGATTTTTTTTATGAATAAACATGTAAAGCTTCTAAATCCTACTCTATTTTTAATTAAAAACCTTGAAAAAAGTGTTCAGATTTATAATAGTTTTCTGCCTCGAGAGAGAGAGAACGCCATTTTATACAGCCTCGTTTTTTGTTTTTGGACAGAGCGACGGTTTTGTACTGCTCGAGGGAAAAAATAATTGAGTCGGAGCTTCTTTACTAGAGATTTTAATTTAGCCCCTGCATCTCTAACTCTATTCATAATTAGGTCCTTGACTTTGAATCTTTCTTTTCATATTTTGCATTTATAATTATGTTTTACAGAATCATTCGATAAGAAGTAAAAACAAATAGAAAACTTATGAGGAAAGGACTTGTTATATATTAATTTCGAAATTGAGGGACTGGATTGAGATTTTCAAAAACAGGGACTTAAATGCATCTTCTTTGCATAGAAAATTCCAACCATCTTCTTAAATCATAGTCCCAGCCACCAAAATTGTTGTATAAACTTCATTCCCAACTCAAAAACTAACAGTGGAAGATGACAGGAGCTAATTTGGTTAAACTCTACAAGAACTTGATGGCATGTAAAATTGAGTATAACAAAATATAAGAGCAAATAACAAATTTGATTTTTTATTAACATGGGTTTCCGGGCTAACTTACGCGTATCTCGACTAATCTCACGGGCCCTGAAGTTAACGATCATGTAAACCTTCATTAATCATTATATTAGCAACCACGTGACTTGAACTCGAAACAAAAAAAAAAACAAACTCTTTGATTCTAAGTTTTTATTATTGCATCACCTACTTCGTTGCAAATAACAAATTTTACACACACACACGAATTTGAATTAATTGAATCAAAGATTGTAGTTTTTTGTATTGTGAGAGGAGATTTGGAGAGAAAAAAGAGAGAGACGAGGATGGGATATCTGCAGAGTAGCTGTAGTGTTTAGGGTATGTTTGGCAATATAAATCATATTAAATTTTAACAAAAAAAAATAATTAAATTTTATAGAAACGTGGTTTCAACCGCGTTCCCAAACGCTTGCCTAATCCATTTAGGATCGGATCAAAAGAAAATCATACACAGGATATGGTCGAAAATTAACATCACGAGGATATTTTTATCCAAAAAGCAAATCATTGAATTGGAAAACATTGGAGAGCAGACTTTTCCAAATTGCTTTTGAAGGGTCGAAAATGTTGAAGATCACCCAAAAGATGTTTTCCAGAAGCAACTTTATTGTGGAAAAAGGAAAAAATCATTCTTCCATTTTTCACCTTGTAAAAACTTTTATCTGAATACAAAGTTTTTTTTTTTCTTTTCTTATTTCCACGGAAAATTAGAAAAATATTTTTTCCACCTTTTCACGTTGTAAAAACTTATATTTGGGCCATGTTTGTTTCCCGGAATTCATTTTCCAGGAAACCACTTTCCAAACTTTCCTGTGTTTGTTTGCCATTAGGAAAGTTGGTCAACGGAAAACACTTTCCGGTCAACGGAAAACACTTTCTGGTCAACGGAAACACTTTTCAGTCAACGGAAAACACTTTCCAGTCAAAGGAAAATTTGGCTTGGTTTTCAGGAAAGTGTTTTCCTGAAAAATTTGGGCGGAAAACACTTTCCGGAAGTTGTGAAAAATTTAGAAATGTCATTATTTGC
>Ga0307517_10011408_pt1 | contig 12313 bp, 15 predicted proteins | sample 23_EM_MG_FD_194515 | JGI IMG/M metagenome (GOLD analysis project Ga0307517, IMG submission 194515) | Populus trichocarpa ectomycorrhiza microbial communities from riparian zone in the Pacific Northwest, United States - 23_EM | ecosystem: Host-associated > Plants > Roots > Unclassified | place...
TTATTTTTGATGGCTCAAGAAGATGAGTGTAAAGACGAGCTTTTATAAATAAAAGACTCGTAACGGCCAGTCTGTTTCTACAACCGTCAAGGCCCAGACAAAGGAGGTCATGGTGAGTTCACTATTCAGTATGCAATGTGACTCTTTACTCATCATTCAACAGTTCGAACTCGACAAAGTGACCTTGAACACCAACATGCCTTGGCGCTGACTTGACGCGCGCTGTGAGTTGCATTTTAAAACTTTTTTTGAGTTATTCCGTTCTAGTTCAAAGGTGGATACCCTGGCACGGTCATGTCTGTATCTGCCATCGGTGTTGCAATATGGAGGCGCGCGCCCATGGAGACCGACGCCCCAAACGACGAACTACGGATCTGGAGATGCACGGCTTGACTACAACCACTGCCAGTGCAATACCGAACGTGGACACAGACTCAGAGATGCACCCATATTCATCCACAACCACAACCCCACAACACTCCACATCCCATACCGAATCCACAACTGTCGAAACACAAATCACAACATCGACACTCGCATCCTCCTCCTCACTCTCTGCACACCCCACGACCACAACTCCCCTTACGCTCTTAGAAGACGCAGACAAGTGCTTCATATTCACATTCCGCGGCCGCACGATACACGGTCTGACAATCGACTTGTCGCTTGGGTATTGTGGTCTCATTCTCCGGTGGGAGGGGAATGATCCTGTGAACCCTGTTGTTGGTGATGCACCGGTCGCGGATATCAAGGGTAAAATCAGAACGAAATCCACTGGGAAGGCCGATTCGACGGGGCCAAAGGGAGGGGGGAAGGAAGAAGAACAGCAAAAGCAAAGCAAGAAAGCTCCGCCTCGGTGGGGAGGTTAACGCAGTGCGCTACGCTATCCAAACGCGAGGCCATGTCAGTACTAGTGGAGGAAGAGCCTGCTCAGGAGGCCGAAGACGAGATAATGGCAGATAACACACCCACTCTGGGGCAACAACAACGACAGTGTCGCCGATGAGGAAGTACCCAACAAGCACCCCATCCGCAGACTCATCCCCCGTGCCTAATTCTCTTCGTTTACATTGTGGCACCAGGATAGAACCGTGGATGAAGGCCGGGATGAGTATTGCAGGACTTGAACTCGATGGATCGCAGTATCATATGAGGCGAATAAACCCTCGGTTTCTTTCTGGCGTTTCGGCAGTGGTTGATATGTTTATTTATTCTCTTTCTTAGATTCATCGGACCAACTTGAAAATTATAACCGGCAACTTGCTTTCTCTACCTACTTATCTCTATGAGTGGGTTCTTTTATGGTGTCAACTGTCAACTGCTTGGTCTAAAATTATGGGTGTGTTTGGTGATGTTCTGTCCAACTCATGAGGAGAATGGAAGGATTTTTATTGGATCTGTTGGTATGATATCGATAGTGATCGCATGTTGGCGATTTCGTACCGTCAAGATATACAACGGGTTTCCTACTTTTATTGCGGGTGTGGTCAAGACCGAATTTTTGCTATCCAGTTCCTCTACAGAGGTCGAAAAATATATCGGTCAGCCTTTGCAGTGGAAGTTAACGTGAAGTAGGGAGCGCTGCGTTATCCAGTCTCAAAGCCATTGCAGATTATTTGGGGGGTTAAATTTGATCAGTACACGCGAAATGATGACTTTTCTTTCTCCTCCCCCTCCTGCATTGGCACCTTCGGCTTCGCGGACACCCCTCGTCGAGAACATGGTACCTTGATAAAAATAAAAATATCCCTCTCCTCCATCTCCATCTCGTGTCCTCCTGTACGGGCACCTTCGCGGCCGCCCCTCCTCGAATTCATCTCACCCATATAAAACCCATGTGATCCCTTTCCTCCTGCTCCAGATATTTCCGCGTACGAGCTTTTTTAACAGAACAGCGGGATTCAGAGTGGGATTGATGGCGGTAAGGGAGAACGGCAGGTATGAACAACTCAGCGGGAGGGTGGAAATAGGTCGGACTCGAGTGGTAGGTCAACAGCGGCGGGTAGTGGGAGGAAATACTCGGGACCAAGAGCAGATAGCTTGGAAGGTTTGCGTCGTGAAGAAATGAGTCTGGAGGCAGTGGGACGCTCAATTTCTTGCACTTCTTTGAATTGCTCTTGTAATCGGGCAAGCCGGGCCTTTTCAAGCTGCAGGAATTGGAACGCAACTGTAAATTGATTAGAAAAACGGAGTATCGAAGAGAGGCTTTCGGGTGAAAATACCTTCTCGAGTCCGCTGAAGGGAGTTGTTATGTAGCTCCTCTGTTTCTGGTTTTTGGTTCGTCTGCCTGTTGCCCGAAGCGTTCCCTATATACACTTCAGGATCGTCGCCGTCTGCAATATTATTATCACCGACGTCCCGCACGGGAGTGTGGAAATAATTCGACATGGCTGCTACAAGATTTTTGGACAAAAATGAGGAAGAATTACAACCCGGTATCTCCTGCAAGGGCCATAGAATGAATATTTCTCGATGGGCAGATCGAAAAAGATGATATTACAGTTTTTCGATCCAGACGTAAAACACCTTCAAAGGGTTTGTGACGCATTGAAATTAAATATTAAGTAAAGTACTGACAATTTCCAATGCGGACATTATGGGAAGACAGGACCTGTTCCAAAGATTGTTCTGGATCAACTATCTTTTCGTCCTGCAATAACAACAGCAGTTGGAAACCGCAGGCAAAAAAAAAAAGGAGAGGAGATACTGCTCACCTCTTCGTTGAATGTTGATAACCAAGCGTGGTCGTTTGTGATAACCATCTTACAATTAGGGAACTAAAATCCAATATTGCGACTCGAACGCATGATTTTTATGTGTAAAGCATATATACTCTCACCTTCAGTAAAAGCTGTCGATTCAAGTCATCCGAAGGATGGTACGGCGACTGAAGAAACATATTATATTGCCAGTGTCGTGTTAAGGGATGGAATACTTACGGCAGATGAGTCAGGCATTTTGGATATCATAATTCCACTCTGGCTGGCAGCCGCATAGTTTTGAGATCCAAGGGTTCCTTGTTGAGATGCAGGGAGGGTGAAAGACTTCGTGTTGGAACCACTTGGCATATTCGCGGGCGAAGGATTCGAAGCTGTCCCAGAAGAAGTGTAAGAGTCTTTCACAGTGGTCCTTCCAACATTCCGGCTGAGCTTCGCCCATTCATCGTTACTGAGAGTGGCAGTCATGGTTCGCACAAAAAGGCATTGATTACACGGTGTTGTGTCGAGTTCAGGGTGGCCACCACTGTCACTGTTTCTCAAGGCGTCGATCTCACGTCTGTCAGGACCCACCCTTTCTTCTACCATCCCCGAACATTCCCAGGTATACATGGCAGTAGAAGAATTTGCAGTGTTCAAGGGTTTAAACCTGAGCTTGGTTATCGTTTGCTGTGACATACCGGACACAGTGGCAATACCCCAGGCCGTCGTTTTGTCGCAACCAATGACCAACCGTATTTGACCATTGCGAATGTCTCTTCGACCGCGGACTCTGGAAACAAATTCGTACCATTTCCGCACATTGGCTTCGAGATAATCGCTAAAGACAGCGTCGTTCTCGAGGTCAAGGGACATGGCACCTTCGGGCATCGTCAATACCGCCCCCTCAGACGCGGATGTTTCGAAGTGTAGACCCCTAGTGTGGGGGCACAACGTTGGTCAACGACCGCATACCGGAGTTGAGAACTACCCACTTGGCGTTCGATTCGCTTTCTTTTTTCTCGATTGATGCGCTTGCCAGGTAGCTGCCAGGAATGAACCGACAGAACTCCACGACGTCTACATCGGCCAGCGCCGGTTCAAGTGGGGAAAAATCTTCCGGGAGGATGTGAGGATTTATAGGGTCGTCGTGTGGGACACATATGTTGAAAAGGAAGGAGAAGCCGCCATCTGGGGTGATGATTCCAACGTCCCCAATACGGATGCCGGTCCTCTGATAAGCGATAGGCAATCGTCTATTGGGCTGGGGTACATATAGTGCAAAACCACGCTTCTTCCACCGAAGAAGTCTTTCATATATTTCATTATCTTTTGGTGGGTCCACATCGGCAATGGCCTGAATAAGGTTTGTCAGACGAGGGTCATGAGCGACAGCGTGGAAACATACTTACACTTTCAGCTGTATACGGAGTTCCCATGTTACTTGCTGGACGTTATCTCATCGTCAATATCCCAATCTGCGGTGCAGCGCATCGTTACCAGACGTACGATTTGAGGGAATGTCATTCGCAGGGTTGACGGGAAGGGGTGGCGATGATCTTGGTGATGCAAGTGTTAACACCTGTGTCAAATTGGTCTAAAAAACATTCAAAAGTTTGATATTCTTGTACACTTACTATGGGGTTCGGCTGTTCACCGCTACTGTGTATAAAGTTTGCTGAGGCTCCCACGGATTCGATTCAACATTATGAAACTTGAGTCAAGTTATAAAGACGTACGATTAATATGCACTGTAAGTTGGTTGCTTGTGGTGTTGTTGCTGGTGAAGTTAGCGGGGCCGCTGACGGTCGTTCCCGTAGCAGCTGCGAAGAAGGTAGAAATGAGGTCCCCGGTGGATGATTCACGTCTACAGGACAAATCGAATATTAGCGGTTCACCATACAGAGCAGGAAATTACTATGAATTCTACGTACGGGGTGTCGTTGTCTCTGGTGCTCATTTGATTGACTTCAGACCAGGGATTGGGGTTAAGGCCCAGAAGTTGACTCGGATCCCATGAGGTGCTGTAAACAGTCGAAGTATCGATCTCCTCCTCGCTTCCACCTTCCTTGGTTATTTGCCAGGCATTTGCAGGTATCATGTTCGCGTTGTGATTGGATTGGGCTGGGTTGGATGGGTGGGGATCTACTCGGGAAGAGGGAAGCTCAACATATATAACTCACTAGTAATGCATCAAACCATAGGTTTCGGTGCCGAAGAAGCATGGGAATGGGAATCAGTATGGGCATCATGATCACGCTTTATAAGGCGGTTGCCAAACATGAACGGCATCACGTACCGGAGTTTCTAGGTAAATAATTTGGCTTGAATCCGAGTCCGTCCCATGGAAAACATGCAAAAATGCGCTAGATGGGTCACAAATCGTAGAAGGGTTTGGGTTTCTCATATTTAATGGGGATGGATGCAGTGGCCACGGGCGAGCAAGTTCAACGTTGAACGCATCGGGGTCGTGACGGACGCAGGCCGTCGTGCGTCACGTCATGTGTGCATTATGACGGATTTTTCATCAACCGACTCTTGAGCCCCAAAATCGAACACAAAAGGTATGGCCTTACCAAGGATTATAATACCCTAGCGACAACCCTGCCAACACGTACCCCCAACCTCATGCCATTCCATGTCGACTACACCGGGCCTGCGAACGTTTCGCGGTTCATGAAAATCGAGGAGGTGAAACCTGAGGAACTCTTGGAAGCAGACAAGGAACCTTCGAGGGACGGAGAAGTGGCGTCGGGAGTTGATGATGTGGAACTGACGGGGGATGCGCCTTTGGATGCTCCCGCGCCCATGGAGACCAACGCCCCAGAAAACGAGGGGCCGACGCTGCTCAGACGGATCTGGAGCTGCACAACTGGACCATAATTACCACCAATACAATACCGAACGTGGACACAGACTCGGAGATGCACCCATACCCATCCACAACCCCCAACCATAGCGACACTCTTCGCATCCCGTACCGAATCCACAATTATCGAGTCACAAACCACAACATCGACACTCGCATCCTCCTCGCTCTCCGCACACCCCATGACCGCAGTTTCCCCTACGCTCTTAGGAGACGCAGACAAACGCTTCATATCCACATTCCGCGCTCGCACGATGCACGATACGGTCTGACGACCGGCTTGTCGCTTGGATATGGTGGTCTCGTTCTCCGGCGGGAGGGGAACGATGTTATGAACCCGTGGTTGGTGATGCACCGCCGTAGATATCAAGGGTAAAACTAGAGCGAAGTCCAGCAAAAGCAAAGCAAGAAAGTTCCGCCTCGGGCGGGGGGAGGTTAACAGGGAGCGCTACGCTATCCAAGCCCGAGGCCATCGCTGGAGGAAGAGCTTGCTCAGGAGGCCGAGGACGAGATAATGGCAGATACAATACCCACTCTGAGCGATGACGATGGCGGCGTCTCCGATGAGGAAGTACCCAACGAGTACTCCATCCGAAGACTCATCCCCCATGCCCAATTCTCTTCCCTCACACTGTGATACCAGGATAGACCCGTAGATAAAGGCCGGAATGAGTATGCAGGACTATCTGAATGGATCGCATTATCACATGAGGTGAATAAACCCTCGGTCTCTCTCTGGCGCTGTTTCGGTGGCTGATATATTTATTTATTCTCTTTCTTAGATTCATCGGACCGACTTGCGAAATTATAACCGGCAACTTGCCTGGTCTACATATCCCTAGAGACTGGATTATGTGTATACTGTCGACTGTCGACTACTTGATCTAGAATTATCGGATGATTTGTGTGTATCTGGTGATGGTTTGTCTAACCACAACGGATCTACTACCTATCAGTGCACGCGGATGTGGTCAAGGCCGAAAATTTTCTATCCAGTTCTCTTGCAGAGGTCGATAAATATATCGCTCAGCCTTGGCAGCGGAAGCTAACGTGAAGTAGGGAGCGTTGCGTTATCCAAGCCCGAGCCGATCGCAGTGGTCTTGTTGGGACCCGGAGCGGATAACACGGAAATTTTGTGTCGTGAAGAAATGAGACTGGCCGTGCGACTCGTGGGATGCTCTTGTAATCGGGCGAGCCGGGCCTTTTCAGGCTTCAGGAATTGGAACGCAATTGTGAATGTGTTTAAGAAACGGAGTATTGAAGATGGGCCTCCGGGTGAAAAATACCTCGTCGAGTCCGCTGAAGAGAGTTTTTACGGTTCTCTTCTTCTGTTCGCTTGTCTGCCTGTTTCCCGAAGCGTTCCCTATATCCGCCTCAGGATCTTCGTCGTCTGCCATATTGTTGTCGTGAACGTCCCGCACGGGAGTGTGGAAATAATTCGACATGGCCGGCACAAGATTGTTGGACGGAAATGAGGAAGAATTACAACCCCATATCTCCTGCAAGAACCATAGAATGAATATTCCTCGATGGGTGGCAGATCGACAAAGATGATATTACAGTGTTCTAATCGCAGGTCATGTCCACCCTATCCAAATTAGGTTTACTATTTGAATCCCAATCGGCACCATCACAACAGTTTCAAGAAACGATTCAGGAGGAGCTTCGAGATAATATTGGGTGTCAAATCTCACGCTGACTCCAAACGGCTGTTACAAAGCTATTGCCTTGCTTGAAAAGTAAGGTTCCCCACTGTCTAAATTAACTATATAAGGAAATAGTTTTACAGCAATGTTTGTTTGCTTTACACGTTCTTTGCTTCTCCTCCTATCACGACCAAATACAATCTTACCCTGTCCTTTGGCATATTTGCGAAAAGTTTTACAGCAATGTTTGCTTTACAAGTTTTGGACAAACATTACCTTATCACGAATTTCAATTGTTACGAGTCTTTATTTATAAAGATGAGTTTTTTTACCCAATCGAAAAGCCCTTGTCCGCGTTTTTGTTACACCCATCATTGATGGTATGATGGCATTATATAATACAACACGTGACTACCCAACTCCTAGAAAGTACTACACCCATCATTGATGGCATTACTTAAACAACACGTGACTACATAATGACCAGGCAGAAAGTACTTGTCCGTGTTTTCGTTACACCCATCATTGATGGCATTACTTAAACAACACATGACTACCCAACTCCCAGGCAGAAAGTACTTGTCCGCGTTTTTGTTACGCCCATCATTGATGGCATTACTTAACAACATGTGACTGCCCAACTCCCAGGCAGAAAGTACTTGTCCACGTTTTTGTTACACCCATCATTGATGGCATTACTTAACAACATGTGACTATCTCACTCTCAGGCAGAAAGTACTTGTCCGCGTTTTCATTACACCCAACATTGATGGCATTATTTTAAATTTACTTAAACAATATGTGACTTTTCAACTCCTAGACAGAAAGCACTTGTCCATGTTTTTGTTACACCCATCGTTGATGGTATTACCTGAACAACGCATGACTATCTTGCTTCTTTTCGTGTTTTTTATTTATTTTACACTCATTATAAATGATATCAGTCAATCAAGGTGACGTGGCATATTTTTGTTCACAGTTGATTTTGTATTATTTGTTGACACAATATATGCAATTGATTAGAAAGTGTGTAGCTGCGATTACTCGGTGCCAATATGTAACACAAACACTTCTTCTACTTGTAAATGTTCATCTTCAAGTTTTATCTTTCTGTTGAATTCCTCATCGAGAGTACTGTATAAAGATAGTTAGTAATCATACAATGACAGAGAATTTTGCTTGCCGTTTGTCAAGTGCTTGGACTTTTCGTAACATTTTTACAATGTCCCATATTCTGTCTCTTCTCACCAAATCCATGAGGTATATGTTTTTAAACATATCCTCCCCTTTAACAAGCTCCCAATGGTGAGTTACGAATACCCTCCAGTCCATTCCAAAACCCATGTTTGGTTTAATGTAATGAAGATACCATGTGTTTGAATCCATGTAATCTTGAGATGTGCTGATGGTTGGATCCAATTCGATGGTCCAGCATTTGTTGTCTCCAATGCGTTGGGAGCCTCTCGCGAAAGAAGAGAAGGGATTGTCATAATCGTTTGCTTCCAGGAAGGGTATTTGAATCCAGCCCCATTGTTCATATTTGGATCATCCTTCCATTGAATCTTCCGACCGGTTATAAACTAGTGAAGGTCGTTCGATGAATGTTGCTTGTGGGTATATGGAGTAATCCCTGTTGTGTGTTATGACGTTCATCACACAGGCTGGTCTCAAAGCGTGAGTATATTTTTTCATAGAATTAATAAATAGCCCCCACTCACTGGAATGGAAATCGAGCACCATTTCAAGTGGTGGTCCTCTTGACGTGATCAGTTGAATGACTGGATGATTGAGTTTCTTGAAGTCTAGAACAACGACTGCATCGAAGTAACCTTTATCTGGTTCATCGTCTATGTCAATTGGTATACCATATATATCCTCTGGGTTGAATTTGATACTCTTCTCCAGGCCCATTTCCAGAGATTGAAACTCTGAATCCTTGCAGGGTACAAACACGTAGCCAATGCTTTGAAGCAATAGTGCTATTGGCCGAGCGGATTGGTGTTGTACATAAAGATCCAGATCTGAGTCTTCATAGACGGTACGGTCAAAGAATTGGACTGCTGCAGAACCAGATATTATAGTGCCCGTTGTTGCTTGAAGTTTACGGAATTCAATGATTTCTTTTGGGGTGAAAAAGCGCTCTAAACCATGATCAGTTTTCAATTAATGGAAGTTAATAAGAGTGGTACTACTCAGTATAATATCAATTTTGAATGCCCGTTTATTATATGAAGCACCTTTTTTGTGTAGCTGTTTGCACGTTTTGGAATATGCCAACAGATCAGCTTGGGATAGGCAAGAAAGAACTGCATCATCGGTTGTAGGTGGTCTACATGATAATATAAGTAAGTTGTAGTTATTCATGTAATGATAGAATACTTGCAGTGTTGTAGATGAGTCTTGAACTTCTCCCCAGTGAAAACACATAATCGCAGCTGCTATTCTTTGTTTGAAGTCGTTGATAAGTTGTGTTGGTTATGTTCACGAGCTGTGTTGCTTTTACTTGGCATCAGCCGATGCCTTTTGTGTTGGACACCGTGAGATTGTGATTTGCTTTGTTGACATGATGAGTTGTGGTTGCGCTGATCATCGGAAGTTATAATTTGCCTAACCCATGCTGTGTATGTATTGTTGTTGCTTCTTGTCATTACCTTCTCACATCTTCTATCCGTTAATGACTTGGAATGGACCTCACTTCTTCTTGCTCACATGTTCCATCCGTTGATGACTTGTAATGGAAATTATAATAATAATAAGTCAGGCCATTTAAAACAACATGCGTTCATGTGTTGATTTGTTTATATGTCAGATGATGTGTTCATCCGATCATTGCATACTTATGACCAGACAAGATTAATGTTCATAAGTTTGTCCTACGTGTCTGCCTTTTCCTTATTCTTATATGCTAGTATGTTCTATGCATGACTGATCTGGTCAAGCTGAATGTTGGGTGATCTATATTGCCAGTGTCATGTATTTTATGCCCTGTTGCTGCTTATCATCATTGTTGACTTGTGCACATGTTCAATGATGTCCGGTTGTCTGATATATGTATCATGTGGTGTTTGTCTTCTTATCAGACATGGTGTTCAGATAATATGTCCGATCATCAGATATTTGTACCATGTGGTGTTTGTGTCATCATCAGATCAGACTAATTGTTCAATGGGAGTAGTCGTCGGGAGTAATTATATACCAGTCATCTTTTGTTATCCATTGCCTATTGTGGTGTTCATCTTGCAGTTGAACTTAGTGATAAATTCTTTCATATTAACCTTCCCACAATAAATCCATGTTATATATTAAAACATGTTAAAACAGGCACCTAGCCGAAAAGCCCTTGTCCCGCGTTTTCACAACCCCCATCAATGATGGCATTACTTAAGCAGCACATGACTTCCCAACTCCCAGCCAGAAAGTCCTTGTCCCACGTTTTCACAACCCCCATCAATGATGGCATTACTTAAGCAGCACATGACTTCCCAACTAGCCAGAAAGTCCTTGTCCTGCCTTTTCACAACCCCCATCAATGATGGCATTACTTAAACATCCCAACTAGAAAGTCCTTGTCTGCATTTTCACAACCCCCATCAATGATGGGATTTAGTTAAGCACATGTGACTCTCAAAAAATCTGAAACATCCTTGTCTGTGTTTTTCACAAGCCCCATCAATTCTTGCTATTTTTTGGATGATGTTCAAAAACTTTTCTGATCACACTTGTCCCTTTCCCCAACTCCCTTTGTACTACCTTGATCTATTTTTGACATGATTCATTATAGTCCATCACTGAATTTTGGTCAACACAGCTTCCACAACCTGAAGTTACATTGTCCGAATTATATAAATTTATTTATCAGTCAACTAACATCATATTCTATTGCCATTTCTACATAATACAAAGAATTAAATATAGGACTAATGAAAGGAATGGTAATTAGTACCATTTTGACATCTCTCTTAAATAACATACTCAGTTTTGCATATTTTACTCCAGATTTTTGGATCTGAAGTCTTTAAGATGGTTATAAAATAATAATGAAATTTACTTTACTAATTACTATTGGGCCCATAAGTTCATATTGAACATTATCTATGCGGGCGAGCGGAGTTTTAATCAAACATCAATGCCATGACCGTAGTTGATATTCTCTCTCACTCTTCCACCACTGCCTTTGCCCTCACCACCATCATTCACCCCTAACCACACGAAACCACCTGGATACAAGCCCTTCCCCTCTATTGAGGGATGTGGGCTTAACCAATGACACATCAGAAGCAAGGATTCAGCCACAGCGCCCCCAGCTTTCTTCTGTACATGAAAGTATATTATAGGAGAAGCTTACCCTTGACCATTAAACTCGGTTTCAAGGCCACTGCACAGCATGGCACACAACTTGAAGTCTTTCTCTTTAGTTGTTCTTTAGATCTGGTAAATAGTGAAATGCACAGGTAACCTGTGGAAATCTCATGGGTTTCTAGTAACTAGATTGTAGAGGAGAATTTTCTGGACATTTTACAATTTTTCTTGTGGAAATCCCTTCAGAAATGAGTGTTCTACAGCCATACCAAGTTTCAGCCTGATCATGAATGACCAAGTGTTGGTCATTTCAGTCCAATTGGAAATGCAACGCCAGTGACGTCAGGGTCAATAATATTGAACCCTACGTCATTCATCTATCTGAGCACCTATTCATGATCAGTCTAATTTGAAATGCACTAGCAGGGCAGGGCTGTTGGGTGGGTTGGGGCACTAGTAAACAACCATCAACAATGCAGGAAACAGCCATCCCAGGTTGCGCGCTCGCTGTTGGGCAGGTTGGGGGGTGGTTTAGGGCGGGGAAAAAGTATATTTGGGTAGGGGGGATTTAATTACAATTATTACACCCATTTGCGCGCCCCAGCGGGGGTGGGACGGGATGGATTGCATCGGGGTGGTTTGGATGACGTGTTCTATTAATAGATCACGTCATCAATTTAGGCGCCTGCTCGCGCTTGAATGTGCTGCTGGGCTTGCTCGGCTCGGTTTTTCATAGCAAAAAAATATTATTCTAGTCGATACCATGTATTTACATACAATCCAATCTTTTATATAGGTCTGGG
>Ga0307517_10011409_pt1 | contig 12312 bp, 10 predicted proteins | sample 23_EM_MG_FD_194515 | JGI IMG/M metagenome (GOLD analysis project Ga0307517, IMG submission 194515) | Populus trichocarpa ectomycorrhiza microbial communities from riparian zone in the Pacific Northwest, United States - 23_EM | ecosystem: Host-associated > Plants > Roots > Unclassified | place...
CCGGTTGGTTTTTTTAAAATTTTAATCAGTTTTTTTTCACGGTTCGGTTTTTTCGGTTATTTTTTTTTCCAGTTTTCTCGGTTTTTTTGTTCACCCCTAAATGAAAACACATCTATCTTACTAACGGGCTTTATTTTTTTTGGCAATTTTTTATTAAAATATTTATTATTTATACAACATATCATATATAAGAAAAGGTCAACAGAGATATCACAACCAAACCAGAAATTCTGCATTCCTGTCCAGAGCCTGCTAATATTAGCTAGATAATTGTCATCAATGCCATTTCCTTCTCTAAGAAAATGAACAAAGGAGACTGATCTAAAACCTTTACACGTAGAAAAGATAGCATTGAACTCATGGTGCCGTTCATGCATGGTGATCATAGATAGTGGTAAAATATAATTAATCACATATAACTCTGTGGTGTGTATATATATATATTTATAATTAAGTTCTATGAAAATACATAGAGAAATACAACTTTTATGAAGATTGCAATACACGCATGGAGATTGGATCCTGGCTCCTTACTCCATTTTATTCTTTTATTCTAGGTACAGTCCACAGTTCCACAGCATTCCTTAACAATATCACAAGAATATATCGCAGTTTTTTGGATCTTAACCAATTGCAGGGACTAGATAAACAATGCCATCTTTATCAACCCAAACCCAAACCCTATCGCACCGAAAATCCTCGATGATTGATGATCCTTCTGGCACAATTATAGCTTCAACCAGAGAGTTTTCTCTCTCGATCGTTTCGACAGCGCACTTCCCGTCTACTCCAAGAAGCTCCGGCCATGAACTCTTACCTGCATGTACACAGGTTATATGTAAGTTAAAACAAACTATGGACATGACGTTTTCAATTACTGCTTAATTTCAAAGAGAAAGAATATCCATTACCTTGACAGATAGATGCCATTTCTTCTCCTTTTCACCTTATAGGATTGTTTCCAGCTAGCTTGTTCTGATTTAGTTTTTTTGAGATTGAGGTGGGCATATTTATGGCGTAGCATTCATAATTGGTGGCCACTGGTTGGTGATCATTGACTTTTACTCTAGCAGCCAGCCAATAAACTAATAATTAAGTTCGCAAGTTGATTGCTTTAGCAGAGATAAGGATAAAAAGGATGCATGCATGTTTTCGTATGAACATCTAGCTGTTGCCCACCCTTACACTAATATATTTTATGTTTGAAAGATTTTGTGCTCCGTGTATATCCAAAACCTTACGCGTAAATTCTCGATAAGGAATTATACGGTTACCTTGTATCCAGTAGCGGAGGTAGGACTATTTGTGAGGGGCGGCTAAATGCTATGAAGTTAATTTTATTTTATAATATAGTTATTATTTTAATTTTGTTGGTATTTGTACTTATCAAATATAAATATATAAAGTATATAAAAATATTAGCTAAAGCGAAGCATTATTTATGTTTGATAAATTTTGAAATAAAGTAAAAAATAATAAAGAATGATTCTTACATATTTATTTTAATTATGCTCGTCGTTCTTTCATAAAATAGAAATCATTGATTATCTTATCAATTGTAAATCTTTCACCAGTTTTTTTTCTATATAAACAATGAAATAATTTGCAAGAAAATCATCCTCCATCCGATTGTGAAGTCTTGTTTTAACAATTTTCATCGCTAAAAAAGCTCATTTAGTAGTTGTTATCGAAACATGAAGAGTCAAAATAAACCGAATCAGCCTATCAATGAGTGGATCAATTATTGATTTTTTTTGTTTCAACCAATCCTTGACATAAATCAGCAATCGATGACATATTCTTTAACTTTGAATGATTGGGTACATCAAACTCATAATGCTGCCATTGAAATCTCAAATGATTTTTTTCTTTGTCAGAAAAATTTTCAGGATAAAACTTGTCAACAAGTAAGCATATATCTTCAACATTGAATAATTTATAGCTATTTTTAGGATCTAAAGTTGTGCTCAACTTAAGAAGCTCGATCGCCTGCTCATTGAATATATTATTTAGCTCTTGCAATTGTTAATCAATGATAGTTGTAAATATATCAACTCGGTAGTGATGTTCAACTGTTACTGATTTTTTTTACAACGAGATCGTCCCATACTAGAATAACAAGCATCCATATCAGAAAATTCAATGTATTGATGCTTACAAAATGATGTCACTTCTTCTAAAAGAGTTTTCCAACCATCATCTCTTAACTTATAAATTAAAGTCTTTATGGTAGTCACCAAATGCATAGCATTTAAAATGTGTTGAAATTTTGTTGCAGGGCTTGGAAAATCAAATGACATGAGAAACTTAAATGAAGAGGCCGCATCACCACGTTGAGAATAAGTAGTTCCATTTAAAGCAATGTTTTCAAGAACCAAGCAAGTTGCCTCATACATTTTTATCAAACTGCAAATTGCTTTAAAGTGCAAACTCCATCTGCTATCTCCAGTTTTGCTCGTTGCAAACCTCCTACTTGATTAACTCCTTTACCCATTTCAATCTCACCAATATTAACTAAATGTTCAATTGTAGCTACTTGAAAAACCCGTAATTCATCATTACGCTTGCAAGAAGCACTAACAATGTTAATAATAAAAATCAAATTCTGAAAGAAAGTGTGAACATCAGATATTTCTCTAGCTGCAGCAATAAGAGCCAATTATAATTGATGAGCTAAGCAATGTATATAATATGCATAAGGGCAATCATTAATGAATAAAGCTTGCAAACCATTCCATTCTCCACGCATATTACTAGCACCATCATACCTTTGGCCCCTAATATTTTGAACATCAAGATTGTGATGATATAAAACAAAGAAAATCTCTTACTTAAAAGTTAAAGCAGTTGTATCTTTGACATGAACTATATCCAAAAATCATTCTCATATAAATCCACTTCTATCAACAAACCTAATAACAAGAATCATTTGCTCTCTTCTAGATTCATCTCAAGCTTCATTAACAATTAAACAAAATCTTGCATCACCAATCTCATGACGAATTGAAGACTGAACATTTCTAGCAAAGACATGCAAAATTTCTTTTTGAATTTGATGTGAGGGGTATTTAGCATTTTGTGGAGCATTACCCAAAACAAGAGCACCTACTTGTTTATTGTATGATGCTAAAAGTTCCACCATTTCAAGAAATTTCTTCAATTTTTTTATTTTGGATGTTTATCATGCCCTCTAAAAGCACATGCTTCAAATGTCGAACAATATCTATTAAAGCTTTAATACGCAATCGATTATTTAGAATTTTTTGAGTAGTTTGCCTCTTAACTACCTTCTCAAAATTACATGACTGATCTTTTAAATTTTTCAAGCACCTGATAACAAATTTATGAGCTGAATTTAGACATTTTCTCATATAAGTCAAAAAAACACATTGTTCCTCATCATTAACTTTCTTCCAACAAATGAATCCTTTAACAATAAATGTGTTTGATCTTGGTTTTCCAGATGGCTTACTTAGAAATAGATAAAAATGGAAACAAAATATAGTATTTTTCTCTAAATATTCAAGCCATGGATAACTTTTGAACCAATGAGACTAAAATCGACGAGGATGTTTTTCATCAATCAGCGAATATTCAGACATCAAAGGTTGATATGGCCTCAAATTAATGTATGCCCTTCGAATTTCATTTTATTGATTAATCAGGTATTTCTAAATTTGAGGACGATTGCTTGGATCTCTAATTAAATGAGCAATATCGATTCTAGTAGGAGGTTGCTCACTAATCAATACAGGATCTACGTAAACTGAAGTACATTGGGGCTGCCCAACCATAACTTCAACATTAAACATTAGAGTTAGTTCACTAGGTTGTGAGTTATCAATATTTTTCCTATGTTTCTCAAAAAAAGAATCAATTCTTTTTATTTTGTTCATGGTTCAACCTAAAATCAAAACATCATAGTTTCCTGTTTTAAAAATGAAGACAAATGACGATGTGTTAAAGCAAAAATTAGAACCAAAAATAAATTTTTACATGTAAACCACACTGACATATAAAAGCAAAATTAACATATTAAAAAAAACTGATATATAAAAGCAAATCTGACATAAAAAAATAGGATTATTGGTTCCTAAAGAAGAAAACTTACACAAAATCAAAGCGGGGTATATGCTTTTCAAAGAACTCAATCTAGCTAGAAAGATTGTGTCTAATTATCTATTGGACCTGGTGATAATGAGGTACAAGTGAGAAAAAAAATTGGTAATTTTGGTGGCTTTGTTAAAAAACAAAACATAAAAAAAAATCCAAGCATAATCGAAATAAACCCATAAAATATATCCAATTAATTAGAAAAAAAAACATTCACTATAACAAAAATTCAAAAAAAATTGGTAAAACTAGAAGATTTTGGGGAAAAAAGCAAAAAAAGCAGAATTATGAAAAAACCTCATCAAATTCTTAATAAACATCCCAAAACAAACAAAAATAGATTTTAAGTTTGGGTTATCAATTACCTTGTTTTGATGAAAGATGAATTAATTGGTGGCTCTGCTTCAGCCTTTCAGCTTCACCATTTGTATTCTTATTTTTATTTTTTACCTTTTGTGTTAGGGCTCCAAAGAGAGAGAAGACGACAAAGGTAATTGAATTGAAAAGGTTGTTGATGTTTTCTCTTTCCATGCGGAGAGCATAAAATAAAAAGTTTTAAAGTAAAAGGAAAGCAAATGTATGTTAATTCTTGTATATAAGAAAATAGTAATTTATTATTAGAATGACCTATCTATTTAAAATAAAAAATATTCCACCTTCCCACACTTAAGCACTAAGTATTAAAAAATTTTGAAATATTTTGCAGGCGCCCAGCCCTTGCTTGCCACCCCTGCTTATATGTACATATACTTACCTTGTATAAAATTATAATCCTGTGTATTGTATATTATGCTTGCTATTATATTCAACTTTACATATATAAATACAAGAGGAGGGTTGCTATCTATTGTTACAGCCTCCTATTATATTCAAAAACCTTAACTTGGTATCAATGATCCATTGTAACAATATCTTTTATGGACCCAAATCAATCTATGTTCTTTCCTTCTTCTATCATGCCTGATACACGTTTTTCTATTGCTCATATTTCAAATAAAGAAATCATAGTTAAACTATCATTAAAAAAATAAAATTATTAAGCCAATAAATATATTTAATCATTATGGATAAAAAAAATGGTAAATTTAACAGCTATTTTAAATTTCTAACATTATGATAAAATAAAATATATGTTTAAGTAATTGATTTTTTATGGTAGTGTTTAGTTACTGTCTTGAGATAAAAAAAAAGGATAGAAATAATAAAAAGAATAAATATATTTGGTTGAAGAAACAGAGACTTCAAAATAAATAAGTTTTTGATATAATTTTGAAGTGAATCTTAATACTTTCAAAATGGGAGATACATAGAGGACATTTCTTTAGAGACAATATTTATTATTTTTTATTCTAAAAATATACTTGTAAAAAACTCTCAATTCCAAAATTATTCAACTAATACATGTAAGAATAAAAATAATTATTATCACAGTTTAAAAACCCAACTTGGGGGTCGATCCGAGGCAAATCCCGGGTCACTGGTCGAGCCTCGGGTCACTGGTCGGGTTGACTAGAGTCGGTGTAAGAATCAAAGTGGTTATTCTCATAATTTTAAAATCGATTTAGATGTTGACTTGGGGCAAGGCTTGGGTCAAGAGTGAGGTTGATAGTTGACTCAAGTCAATGTAAGGACAAAAATAGTTATTATCATAGTCTTAAAACCCGACTCAGAGGTCAACCCAGGTTAAGGTCTTGGTCACGTGTCTGAATGGTCAACTCGGGTTAACATAAAATAAAAGTGGTTATTATCGTAGTTTTAAAACTTGATTCGGAGGTCAAATCGGGGCAAGGCTCGAGTCAATGATCAATAAGGTCAGCCCTGGTTTATCGGGGTCAATGTAAGGATAAAAATTATAATTATCATAATTTTAAAACCTAACTTGGAGGTCGACTAGGGCAATACCCAAGTCACGGGTCAGGAGGGTCAACACGAGTTAACCTGAGTCAACCTAAGAATAAATATGATTATTATTGTAGTTTTAAAACCCGACCAAGAAATCGACCTGAGATAACGTTCAAGTCATAAAACAAGATGGTCAACCTGGTTGCCCTCAATGTTTTTTCAAAAAATATCAAAGCAACCTTATCATGACCAGTTTTGTTTTTCAAACAAATCAACGGGTTTTTAATCTATGTTTTATCTCGGGTTGATCTGTGTTTTTTTATCGGGTCAGGTCGAGTCAATCTTTTATCTATTGTTTCTTAAACTCGGATCAGTTCAGGTCCTAAGTCAACCTGTCAAGTGACTCCTAGTTTTTATAACTAGAGTTATTATAATATTATTAATTTCAACACTCAATATTAACTAAAATAAAAAAATAAATTAATTATTTTTAAAATTATATAAGTTTGACAACAACAATACATATTAAAATTAAAATATTTTATTTTATTTTATTATGTTTTATTTACCATAACCAAATATAATTCAAAAACAATCATTTTATTTTATACATCATTACCACAAAATACAATTCCATCTTCATCGCATTTTCCTATCTTACCTTCCAAAATAGTAATCAAACATTCTACTATATCAACTTATGCTGAAACAATTCTGAGCGATGAGGTAAAATTACTTTCTGTTTACATTAATTATATTTAAAAAATTCAGTGCATAGTAAGGGATGAGATATTATACTGTTTTCAAGAAAAGGTGTCATAATAATTTATAATAAAATAAATACATAAAAAGGGCCCAACCGGGTTCGAACCGGTGACCTATTGATCTGCAGTCAATTGCTCTACCACTGAGCTATGGACCCCTGTGCTTATCATTTAAGATAAATACAAATATATATATGTTATTACGACGTCAACAGTCATAGACTCATGCGAGTGTGACGTCGTTTACGCTAAAGGAAAATGGAAGACAGCATAAAGAAGCGCGTGTTTTTTTAAATTTTAAAAATAATATATATTTTTTAAAATTATTTTAATATAATGATATAAAAAATAATTTTTTTAAAAAAAAAAATTATTTTAAAATATTTCTATATAAAAAACACTTTAAATTATTATTGTTATTACAATCTCAAACGCACCTATAATTTTAATTTTAATTATAGGGTCACCAACATGAAGCTGAAATAAGCCTCGCCATTAAAACAAAAGCTAAAAGAATTTTGTCTTTCAGTGTGCACACACTCAAATTTCACTTTGAATTTTCACAATGAAATTATCATTTTATCCTTAATAATTTAAGCCTTTGCATGATTTCAAGGGTAATATAGTATTTTTCACAGGACATATTTGTTATTACAAGATTGAATGGGGGTAGAGAAGTCTTTTAACCTTTTATTATACAGTGTAATGTCTAACATACCCTTAAAAGTTGAATTTCCTTAATTGTTAGGGTAAGGGCGTATTCGATTTTTTCTTCCTTAACTGTTAGGCCGACCATCGTCTCTTCTGAAGGATAACATTGAGGTGCATTTACTAGGACAGCACGTGTAATCCATATCAAGGTGGTTAGGTGATAGTTATATTTTTCTCTCCCTCTTCCCTTTGTAAAACATGTCAATCCAGCCATAATTAAGAGTAATCTTTTTTTATTAATATTTTAATTATGATCTTTATTTTTTTAATTATTTTTTATTTTTTTTGAATTTTTTTTTTCAATTTCATCCTTTAAAATTTTATTCTATTTGGTATTTACATTAAATTTAGTTTTTATTATTTTAATTGTTATTTTTTAAAATATATATATATATATATATAAATGTTTTTAACTTCATCCCTGATCATTTGATTTTTATATGATATTTGACTTTTATTTTTTTAATTGCTGTTTTTTTTGTTCTTTTCTTGAATTTGATTTTATTTTTGTAATTTTATCCTTGAACATTTGATTTATTTAGAATTGAGCGTCATTTTTTTTTGCAGTGATCCAGGTCTTATGACCCAGGTCACATATATGAAATTTTAACTCAGATTAATATCGAACTTTTTTTATGTATTTTATTTTTCGATTTTATCATTCAACATTGAGTTTATTAAAAATTAAATTTTTTCTTTCTTTCTATAACGATATCTTGTCCTTGTGTTCCGGGCACACATTTGTCATGCTAGCTCGGACTGAATTAGTTTTTACATCATTTTATTATTTTCTCGTTTTTTTAGTCAAATTTGCTTTTCATGCTTTTTTTTATTTTTTTTATTGCAAGTTTGTCTTGCCAGCTTTGATTAAACCAAGCTTTTTTTTTTTCAATTTCTCTTCTTCCTTTAACATTGAGGTCTTTAACTTAATCATTTTTTTTTTTGCTATAAAATACATTAATAATATTTTATATTAATTTTTAAATTACAAAAAAAAATCAACTCGGCCGCAGCAAAGACAGGACACCCATCTAGTGTTCTTCACTAAAATTGGTTAATAAGTTCTAGCAGCCCACTACTCAGGCCTGCTGTAATTAGCAATGATTCTCGGTGCAAGCTTTTATTTTCTTGAAATTATTTAGTTCCAATCATTTCCATGTTTTTGCGATCATTTAATGTGCCACTTTGATTTGTTTTTTGTTAGAATTTTTCACAGCAATCATGTTGCAGAGAATCGATATTCAGATATGAGAAATGGGCTAGCAACATTCTCTGCTTGAAAGATTTTTATAAGCGTTTTTTTCCATTTTTAATCTACTGTTTCTCATGACCTTGAATCACAACACTGGTCTGAAAAATTGATAATTAAATTGATTTCCAAATGGCGTTTTTTCATTTGTTGTTGGTGTATGAAACCAAGGGATAGAAATTTGAAATTTGAAATTTCTCACCTGGGAAGCCGTCAACAAGTGGAATAGATAGAGGTAGCTGATAATTTTTCATGGAAGTATATTTTCTCAGAATCTTCCTCTTTGGAAGGTAAGCAAGAGGATGCTGATATGATTCAGCCGTCAACAAGTGCATTTTATGATCAGGGAACCAGTGTTTTCAGTAAAAACAACAACTGCGATGCCAGAATACTTAAAACTTATCAGGATGCTGATGCCGCCACCAGGAGAAAAGAACCACCGCTCCAGCAATTATTCTTGTATAAAATAATTTAGAAACAATCAGTTGCACGTATATGGGAAAAGAAATTATTATAGAAGAAAGGCAGACTGGCTTTTCGTTAGCACGTCCATGTATAAAATGAACTATCCACACCAACACTTCAATGACAATGCCAAGACTGGAAATAGAACAGGGTTGTAAGAACAAATCTAAGAAAGAGTCAAACATCCATTTGCAGAGTTGTAGAAACAAATCCTGGTTTCTCTACCATCATATGATGATACACCATAGATTGCAAACATAGCTATAAGGAAACACACATCCCATAAGTTCATTACATGACGGATCATAGAAATAGAACCAGAATCACCAGATCGGTTCTAGAAGAGGACTGAAGGGTAAAACTCAAACAAACAAACCAGTCTCATAATTCAGTCGGGTTCATTGCCACAAGCCATAAGCATTTCGCTCAGATGTAGAGTGCATCAAACTCCACCGCGAAATTGGGGGACTTGTATTTAGCTGGCACGGCTTCTAATGACATCGAGACCCATTTCAGTTGGATCGGTTGCCTGCAACTCTACCTGAATACCATCTAGTTCTCTCTTGAACCTGTCCTTAGAACTAGCATAAATCATCTTGCTTCTCACCCTTGATGTGTCGGGACACCTTTGTAAACCACAAAGAAAATTATGAGCGTCAGTTAAAAGTGAGAGCCCAAAAATAATAAAAGCACGAGCAGACACAAATATAAACAATGTTAGATTTCATTACCATGCAATGAAGAAAATTCTGCTCTTCTGGACATTCTCTGCAGTCACAAAATCAAAATCATAAACAGCAAAGCGACACTCATCAGCAGGGAGGCTTGCAGTAAAATCTTCATAGCTTTGGGCAGGCTCACCAAGCTTCTCCACAATAACCTGCTTTTGCTTTTCCTCAATCTTATAAACTATGAAGCGGTAAGTTCTTTTAGCCTTCAGCTCCAAAAATTTCAGCTTGCAGTCATCATGCACTGCCATACCAGATGCTGCGTTGGCCTGTACACAGAGAGAGATACACAACACACGGTGAGATGAGGAAACAAAGAATGAAAGCGCTCACTCAGGCGAGCGATTACTGAACATTCCTAAAAAGCAAAGACCCTCTATTATCATCTCTTTGATTCTTTCTTTATTAACACAGTAGGCGAGATCGATACCACACAAGCTTCTAAATTTACAGAACTAATTAATTAATTAATGTACCAAGACTTAATAATATTCAAAGTTATGATATTAGTCTATCAAATCTTGCAAATACTGATAAAGGGACCACATTGATTGCAAAAAGATTTCAAAATTTGGAGTTTTAGTACATTAGTAATGAACCGAACCATACCCTAATCCTCACATCTCACAGCAAAAAAAAAATAATTTACAAATCAAGATGAGACAAAAATCAGCAACTATTTATTTATGAATTCAACATCACGTTTACTTAGAGAAAATACACGAGACACGATGGGTCAAAATTAAGAGCATCAACTAGTACGAAGTAGCATAAGATCTATCATTTTTAACCATGTAGTAGTAGTGGAAGCACAACGACAAAAGAAATTAGAGATAAAATCTCAGATCTAAAGCATCATCGGTCGTCAGTCGCCACTTAAAAACAGACAAAGAATGATAGAGATCAAAACATGTAAAGTACTAAAAAATACACTCACCATGATTTTCCTTCTTATAGGGATCGGAGGCAAAAATAACAAGGCAAGGAAAACACCAGATTCACAGAGACAGAGACACAGTTTTTAGGGTTTTGCTTTCTTCGATTCAACACAGGCTTTTACTTTTTGAGAGATAATGGAGGTCCTCCCCTATGTCTCTCTCCCTCTTGCTGGTTTCTTTTTCTTTATTTCTCAGTTAATGGAATTCAGAATTTAAAAGTTTATTAAATTATAATTTGGTCCTTATATTTTTAATACATAAACAATGTAGTTCCTATATTCTTACAAATAATTAACTACTCCCTATACCTTTTTTCTTATAACTTGGTGCCGTTGTTTATTTTCATCGGTGAAATGTAGAGGGGGCACTGATCTTTCTGTTATTTTTTCTTCATGGTTATTAATTAATTATTTTTTAAACTAGACAAATTAAATTATTTGTTTTAGAAACATATAGGGACTAAATTATAATTTACTCATTTTACGTCTTACTAATAACTTTAGGAGTTAATATAACTTAGTCCCCATACTAGAACGAATTAATTTATATAGCATCAGAATTCAGAAATAATACAATAGTTATTTGATAGGTATATAATTAGATTGAGAATATAAGGATGAAATCTAAAATATATGAAAATATGAGGATCAATCAATCATTGTTGAAAATATTAAGGGACTAAGCTATAATTAAGTAATAACTTTGGGATATTTCTGGTGGCTCCATTAATTTATATTCTTCTGATGCAAGTAAATCAATAACATGATGATGCTCCAGCGCCACAACAAGGATAAAGTATGCATAACCAATGATAATCAGACACTTGTTATTTTTTTTTAAATTTCATTCCTATTTGATTTTACCATAATAGTTGTTTTTTAAAAATATTTTTTATTTAAAAATATATTAAAATAATTTTTTAAAATTTTTTTAAAATTTATTTATAATATCAACCTATTAAAATAATTTAAAAATATAAAAAAAATTAAAAATTATTTTTTTAATATATAGTCAACCGCATTACCAAATTGTATCTATCTTTTTAATTATGATCTTGTTTTTTTGTGTTTCAAAAATATTTTAAAAAAAATTATTTTTTCTTCGGTTTGAATTAAATTTTTTTTTGTGCTTTTAAATTGTTTTGATATATTGATATTAAAAATAAATTTTAAAAAAATAAAAAATATATTATTTTAATATATTTTTAAATAAAAAATAACTGGCTACCACAACACCAATTAATTATAATTATTTTTCTGGCCGGTCAACAATCAATTACAATTATTTTTCTGGCCTGGTCTGACCGGAAGGTCTTTTAAGAAGATAGCTCTGATTAGGGTTGGGCATCAAACTTTCTTCCATACCTTTTCTTTTTCATGTGAACTTTGGATATTGCAAAAAAATATTTTAAAAAATTGCTTTTTTAGATGTTAAGAGTATTTTCAAATGAGTTTATATATAATTAAGTATTTTTAAAAAAATTATCTGAAATGTAATCCTAT
>Ga0307517_10011410_pt1 | contig 12312 bp, 10 predicted proteins | sample 23_EM_MG_FD_194515 | JGI IMG/M metagenome (GOLD analysis project Ga0307517, IMG submission 194515) | Populus trichocarpa ectomycorrhiza microbial communities from riparian zone in the Pacific Northwest, United States - 23_EM | ecosystem: Host-associated > Plants > Roots > Unclassified | place...
ATTTATTATTATTATATTTATTTATTTTTATTTTTGTGTGGGGACCAAAAATGGGTTACAACAAAAACAATCCAAAACAAAAATAAAAATCAAGAGAATAAAGACTAAATTTGAAATAAATAAATAAATAAAATCACGGATTTAGAGAAAAAAATTGAAAACAAATTAAAATATGATAAAAGAGCTAAGAATCAAATTAGAAATCAAAACATTGAGGGTTAAACCTAAAATATCTTAAAATATAAGGACAAATTTAATATGAAAATTAAATGCCAAATGATGAAATTTAAAAATAAATAAATCAAATTTGATACAATTAAAAGAATAAACACTAAATGTGATAAAGTTAACAAATAAAACTCTTCTGATTTTTTCATGGACAACATGTTTTTCATGGTTGAAGAGAGAGAAAAGAGGGGGGGACATCATCGGAGCTCCACCCTGTATGTGGGTGGCTACATGTGCTTCACAACCTTGAAGGGAGCGATGAGACACATCAAACGCCGCTCCGGAATATGTTGTTTAGCCACCAAGAGGCGCCACATGTGCCGCTCAAAGGACGCATGTGCTTCCCATTTTTTAGCGCTTGTGTTGCACAAACCATTAATTTTTTATTTAAAATAATATTATATTTTAACTAAAAATCTTAAATGCTCCTAAGTCAATATGTCAATTATATATATATATATATATAAAATGATGGAAACGCTCTTGACCTTAATTTTTAAGAAAAATTAAGTCAAAGAGTAATTTGGATATCTTACTCTTCAAAATTTCTTGAAATGTCTAAAAAGCCTCTCACTTTAATTAATTTATCTTTTTAATTAATTTATCTTTTAAAGGTAGTTTAATAATTTTATTATGCAACTAAAAAGTAAAAAGCTCAAGGCATCAATGTGAGTTTTAAATTGGCAATTTAATATCGTGAAAAAGAGCATTTACCCCTCAAACAAGTTATAAGTTTTGTGTTGTCAAGGATAATATAGTAATTTTAATATGCAAAACAATAAAAGTCTTATGAGTTTGAGGTTTTTTTTTAATTGAAATGACAACCCCATCTTTATATGGTTTTTTATTTCTACCCTAAACTAAGTAACTCTAACCATGAATGTTTAATAGTTTGAGTTATTGGATCAATTCACGGATGATTCGGTTAATCTAGGTCAATTATTTTATTTAAAATAATATTGTTTTAGTTTTTTTTAAATTTTTTTTTTTTAGAACTGACCTAATTAAGCATGCTTCGGATTCGGATGTGATTGGATTGACTAGTAACTTGGTTAATTCATTAAAATATCCTAATTTAAATTGGTCAATATCTAAAAGTTTTACATAATAGCTAAATATATTGAAATGATAATTTTAGGATTTTTAGTTGTTGAAAGGATGAATTTTTTAAACAAATTGTGATGTTAAAAAAATGAGGTGCCCAAACCCTATTTTCCAAGTTCTAAATGTCAGGTTGGTATTGCAGTGTGATTCGCCATTAAGTTAAAACCATGGTTTCTCAAACGTAATTCCGAGCATAGCCTGAGATCAACTCTGCCCCTTGGTGGCAATTGTCTGGCCGGGACTATATCCAGCATTGTGGAAGCCATGCTTAAACCTAATTTTAGGTTTGAAAGAAAGTTTTATTAAATCAAAGCCACATCCAAGCATAACATTCGATCCCTAACGTGGCTTTAATTGATTATAATTACATTGATCACCTTTATATATATATATATCAATATCACATGATTATCTCTCGCTTTCACTTATCTCCTTCACCACCAAGTCAATGTGGAATTATGGAAGATTTGGTGTTCCTTTATGGCTGGTGAACGAACGAACGAACCATCTTAAAGGGTCACATGCAATGTTGTTAAAATTACAATTTTGACACGGCACAAAAAATACTAAATAAACTCGGATTGTAAAATCGTAAAATCATAAGGAATTTTAAAATACATCAAAAAAATTCATGCTTCAAATAAAAATTTATAGTACCTTAAAATACATGCTTCAAATAAAAATCTATACATAATTCAAGCACTTTAAAATACATGGTTCAAATAAAAATTCATACATAATTTAAATAACTTTTTATTAGCTAATAATTAACAAATTTAAAATAAATATTTTATTTTTGTATTGCACTATTAATAGCAAATTAATGTGATGAAAAAAAGTCCCCTCGCTGCCTAATTATAACGATTATGTTTTAAACCAAAAAAAAAACCGTCATTTCTCTCACAAAATCTATAACAGACAACAAACCATCGATATTATCCTAAAAATTAATAAAAATCACAATCATTTCCACAAATAAGATAAAAAGAGGTTGATTATTTAATACAATAATCAGTAAAAAACTCCCAAAAAAAAAGAATAGAACTCACACTCCACCAGCTACACCCCCAGCTACAAGAGACTTGCAGATACTAAGAAGAGCGGGTCCCAGTGCTTTAACGCCTTCACGAGCGAGTTTAGCCTCTTCAGCGAGATTCACAATCGTAGAAACAGCAGACTCGCTTGTTTTAACGTCCTCTGATGCCATCACCGAAACCCTAGGAAAGTGGTCAGAATTCCGGCGTTGACTGGTGTGATTATTAAGATTGATTGATTAATTTGGGGAAGGTTTGGTTTGGTTTGCTTTTGCATATGCTAACAAAGAGAGAGATGGAGGCGTCTGTTTTGAGAGAGAGGAGAAAGGGTTCGCAGGGAAAATGATTTTGTTCCATTTATATGTGGTCCCTAACTACCAATGAATTTTGGGATTTCAATTTTGGGATTTTTTATGTTCTGATTCTTTTATTTCTGAACTTGAACAATGAATGTGAAGAGAAGAGAGAAGACTGATTGATTCGGTGAATTAGATTTGATCTGGTAAAGCAATAGACGGTCGACACCTGGCAGCTGAATTGCATTTTTATTTCCTGCGTGTAAACTCGTTCAATCGGTGGTGATATCGCGATTTTACGCGATTTCACCCGATTTTAATGATTTTATCTGATTTTGACCCGATTTTACCTGATTTCAAGTTTTATCAAAGATTTAGCACGTAAAGCCTATATCAACTCGTAAAAACATACGATTTTACGAGTTGAATCGCGATTTTAACAACCTTGATCACAGGTTAGCTAGCTAGCAGCCTAGACTCTTGGACCTGTTTATTTGTTGGAAAACAGTTTTTTTTTTAAAGTGAATTTTAGAAAAGTGAATTCCAGGAAAGTGAATTATTTTTCGATGTTTGGTAGTGTAATGAAAAATAAGTTGGAAAATACTTTCCAGTGTTTGGTTATGTCATGGAAAATGAGCTGGAAAATAACTTATTAATGTTTTATTTTCTCAAGTTTATTAAAATAATGAGGAACAAATCTTACAAATTAAAAAGTTAAATGAAGATGAAATTGAAAAAAAATATAATTTCATAAATTATCTCAAATAAAATAAATAATAATCAAAATAATATAAATCAAATCTAAAAAATAAAATAAAAATGAAAGATGAAGAAATTAAAATAATAATAATTAACATTTCATAAATTATTTTAAATAAAATAAGTAACAATCAAAAGAATGAGGACCAAATTTGATAGATAAAAAATTTCAAAAAGAAAATGATAAGGTAAAAGCAAATAACATTTATAAAAATGAGAATCAAAGTTAATATAAAAATTAAATTTTAAGAGATGAAATTGAAAAATAAATATTCAAAAAAAAAAAATATAGCAATCAAAAGTTTGAGGACCAAATTTGATATAATCAGCAAATAATATGACATTTCTAAATTTTTCACAACTTCCGAAAAGTATTTTCCGCCCAAATTTTTCAGGAAAACACTTTCCTGAAAACCAAGCCAAATTTTTCTTTGACTGGAAAGTATTTTCCGTTGACCAACTTTTTTAATAGCAAATAAACACATGAAAGTTTAAAAAATAATTTTTTAAAAATAACTTTTCAGAAAACAAATATAGCCTTAATGGAAAATCAGCAAGTACTTGTTGTTTTATAACTTTCTGTGCAAGTATAGAATATTTCTGAATACAAGGAGTCAGCTTATTTGCTCAATAACGTGAGAGATGTAGACATTGTTGTGGCTGGAAAAAACTGATGATTTTTGGCTGCTGCCAATTCTAATCTCTCCCATTTTTCTTTCCTTTTGATATCTTCCTGGCCAGCTAAGTACTCTTTGTGGGCCATTTCTTCCAGGCAACTGTCATATAAATTTGGATCCGTTTCTTCTATCATTGTCTTCACATTTTCTGTCAGTTGTTTAACACTCTCGCTCCAGTGCCATTTCAGGTTCTTTTCCACGCTCTCTACAACCACAGGAAACACCTCTTCCATCATTGATGATGCCATCTTCACAAATTGCTCGTTGTTCCACACGTATAGTGCACGCTCCGCGACCTGAGTTTCAAGTTATTTAGGGCATTAAGATCATTAGGAAATAGGATGAAAGTTATTAACGACATTCATAAAGGAAAAGGGAGGGACATAAAATGAAAGAAGGCCTACGAAGGAAAGCTTTTCTTAAGATAGTAAGTAAAGCAGATGCACGTAAAACTCAAGACCCTGAATTGTGTTTACTTTCTAACTCAAGATCCACTTGTGCACAATCCCAGAAAGCAAAAACTAACAGATTATCTTAAACATCATGAAACAGAATGGGGGTTTTCATGAGGCATAATAATATATCTTGTGGCATTAGCAGGATCGTTGTTGGGAGGAAAAGGAGCCTTCAGGAACTATCAGAGAATTATTTACTGTTTCATGAATCCAAAACACAAAAAGAATTTTCAGAGTGCCGAATCATTCTCCATTATGAATGATGAGAAAACGTATGAAAGGACAGGTTGAAATCCCAAATCCGAGCTGGCCTAGAAACTATCAAAGCATCCATATGATGCTGGATCATTAGCTTACCTGTGAGTTTAAACTATTCATGCATCTTGAAATTTGGGCACATATAGGCAAAGCTAACTTTCTATAGTGACCGGGATCGATATTCTCTACCAATTCCTCCAATTCACCAAGGAGTAGAACTTCTTTCTGACAATTTGTGGCAGGCCAATACTTTAAGATCCCTCTGACAGCCACCCCACCAAGCATTGGTTCCTTCTGCACAAATTGATTAATACAATACGCCAGTTGCCTGTGGTAGACTTGCATCCCCTTGCCCTTGTGCAAAGGGATAAGCACTCTCATCAAGAACAGCTTGTGCTCCTCTTTTAGTGGGACAGCGAAACCATTGATGATGCTTCCCCATATCTCAAGCAGCTCACCGATCCCAGAATGCTTCTCTGTCTCGAAAACATAGTGCAAGAAGACATGGTTCATCGATTTCCTCATGAATGCCCTGTAAAAAGTGAACCTGGAATATATCCGGTGGTAAACGTTCTTCAGACTTTCGCGTTCTCTCGGGTTTTCAGACTGAAAGAGGGACAGAAGGTTGACAAGAAAAGGTTCATCAACATAACAACGGAGAATTTTGGGATCAATATTGAGGACTAGTCGAAGCAGAATATCGTAAGCAACTTGCAGGTGTGGCCAAGCAGGCGAGAGAGTGGAAACAAGGTCTTCATCCTCAGGTAATTCGCAGATGACGGTTTGTTTGGAAGATGGAGGGAGAGGCCTGAAAAGGTTGGCCGATAGCATGGACACAACTGGGCGTGTAATTTCTTCAGGTAGTGGCTTTATGGGTTTTTTCACGAAAGAAAGGAGCTGGAAAAGCTTTAATCGCTTAATATCTCGCTCCGAGGGAGACTCCAAAGGATCAGTGAAAGTAAAAATAGAGCGGCAGTGAGATATAATAGACAAGATTTCTCCGTATTCAGATTCGAAGGCAGACTGCTTGCCACTTTTGGGACTGAAAATCTTGGTGCCATTGCTATTGTTGGGCTCCAAATCAAAGAGGAGCTGAAGGGAGGTAGATTTTTTTCTTGGAGAGGCTTTTGGGGAGTTTCTGAGAATACCCATTTTCTCCCGTCTTATGCTCTTCTTTACTTGTTATTTCTACCACAGATTAGGAACTACAAGAGCTTGATTATTATTTTTTTTCCTGAAAATGCTGAAAGAAAGAGAGAAGGCTCTCGTATTTCTTCCAATCTTTATTGCCTGTTAGGTCATACAAGAAATGCCAAAAAATACAGCGATGTTTTATAGACAAGAAAAGTTGTAATATCCGATGACAAGAGTTTAGAAAGTTTCCCCACCCACAAGTGACAAATGTGACGGGTAAAATGGCATTATCTGCATCAAGGAGTCTTTCGTTGCTCTAGCCACTCATTTGGATGATTTGCCATGTGGTGGGTTTCCTTGGTTACTGTAAGCTGGTGAAACAGACAGCTTGTTGCAGTTCACATGGATGCACAAGCAAGACGAGAATGCTTTCAGTAAATGTAATCCAATGCATCAAACATGTGCCTCACCAACCCGTCCGTCTCTACATTTTGCGCTCTGGGGCCAAGGTCCTTCGTGATTTTTTTCATGATTTTTTGCTTTCACCTACCAAAAGTAAATCTTTCTCCCATGGATGATAACGCAAGGAACAAGCTCATTTGCTATCTAAGCCAGCACCTTCCAAGGTTCCATTATGATAAAAGTGAATGAATTTTTTTTCAACCACTTTATAGGGTGAAATTATGAACCACACAACCAGGGCCTCCACTAAATCTTTGAATATTCAATTTCAGGAGCCAACCAAAATGATGATCATGCTCTAACTTATGCATTGTGCTTTTCTTACCCTTGCCATATGCAAATACAGAAAAAGAAAAAAAAAAAAAAAACACACACCAAAGGACAAGGAATTACAGAAGCAAGAAACTAAAATTTGAAGCTTTTAGAAGAGATTAACTGAAGAAACAATATTAAGTCATTTTATCCCATGACAAAGGTTTGGGAGTAATTTAATTTTGGATCAGGGAAAGACACGTGTCAAATAAGAAATTAATCCCAAAATGACAATAAAATAACAGATCATACCAAGTACCATAATCCCTAAATGCATTGTATGAGAAACAAACAATTCAGAGAACCATCAATTTGCCTTTGACATGAGTTGTGCAATCAAACATCTAATGAAGTGAAAATAATTCTATAAAACAATCTGATGAAGTAATGATAAATGCTGCTTGTCATGACACTTGGGCTCTCACAATTAGCATCGCATCTCTTGGTCTGCAGCACTTTAAATTTTTATATGCTTATTTGACTAATGCAATTTTTGCATGTCATGGAATTCTTGTACTGATTCTCGTGTTCAAGAAACTACAACCACAACATGCCATTTGCAACTCTAGTTCACTTGGTCCTATATCCATAACAATAATCATTCAAGTCTTTGATAAGCAAGGTCAAACACTAGAACTTGAGCGGATAAAGAAGGCTAGCATTGCATTCACATTTCAGATGAACAGGGAAAAAAAGAGGAAGGGGAAAATCAAAATTGTAACAAGCATTCATGGTTCATTACACAGAATGGATGGATGAAAGGTCAGAATTTTTAGAAAACCTGAACCACCTTTTCTTCTCTGCATAGTCAAGACAAGGCTTCATGATAAGCCCTATAATCAAAGCAACGCTGCTAATAGCCATGACTTTGAGAGAAGCAAGTGTCAATACCACTAAAATTAACAAGGTTGGAGGAATGCAGATCAAAATTGCTCCAACTGTTCCAACAGGTATCTTATAAGGCCTTGGTGCCGCTGGATAGTCCATCCTTAATTTCACAAATGCTATAAATTCCATAATCATTCCAAAACAGTACAAGAAGTTTTCTGCGGCAACAATCTCTTGGAAGCTCAACCATGATAGCAAAATCACTCCAGATGCAGAGAATAAAATCCCAGTAAGAGGGGTTCCATAACGAGACCTCTTGCCAAAGATCTCAGGAAGCATCCCACACTCAGCCATCCCTAGAAGCTGGAAAGAGTCACTGCTCATCTCTGCCACAAACATGCCCATGTTTGAAAAGGCAGAAGCCCCTTGGATCCAAGATCTCAACCATACACCACCTAAAATTTTAGCAATTTCTGAAAAATACCCATCAGACCACATTTCCTGATCAAGTGGTACTGCTCCGGTACCAATTAAAAGAGGAAAAAAGTACGCAGAAACAACCAAGATAAGAGCATAAAAAAGAGCTTTTGGAAGAGTTTTATTCGGGTTTTCGACCTCTCCTGCAAGAGTACTGATTGAGTCCCAGTAGTTGAGGTTCCAGAACAGTGTGTTTAAGTACAAACCCCAGTCCACATTGCTGAAATCCACCACAAACCACCTTGATGGCTCCAGTTTGGGGATTGCCACAAGTCCCATGAGCACAAAAGGAAGCAGAGAAAACACCCCTAACAGTATAGCAACCCACCCCACTATGCTTAAACCCCTGTAGTTCATGTAAGTTAGAGCCGCAGTCAGAGCCAGCACTGCTACTATCCTAGGGATACCACCCTCCAATGCCGGGATTGCCGATTTCAGATAGTCTAGAAACAAAACCGGGTATAGTGCATTATCAATAACACCACTTAGCCATTTCATCCAACCTTGTTGAAACCCCCAATAAGGACCCAGCGCTGATGAAACCCAAACTACATATCCACCATTCTCTGGGAACATGGTACCCATTTCTGCAGTTATCAAGGCTTCTGGAATGCTCCATACAATTGGAAAAAGCAAAAAACCAAGAAGAGCTAAAAGAGGTCCAGCTGCCTGGACACTGTCTTCAACTCCAAATGGTCCCCCAGAAACTTCATAAAATATAAGAAAAACAAGAGGTATGACTGAAACCTTCTGGAACTTATCTAATGTTGGGAAGGATGCTTCCCCTAAAGCTACGTACCCAGCATTGTTCGGCTCCTCCATAGCAACGGAATTTTGGTTAGTCAACGAATCTCTATGATTCTGCAAAAAAATCAAATTGCAAAGATATTTTACATAATAAAAACAACATTACAGGTCACAAAGCAACGAGAAATAGAGATAAAGCATAAAATATGGAAGCATATGACCTATTATTCCAAAAAGAAAACTTTTTCCTACCTAAATCAAGAAATGGTATCACATTTATAGATCAAAACGTTCTTTTTAAACTGCTATTCTTTTACTAAGCTCTGCATAACTGAAGAGATATGAGAAATCAGCACAAATAACTTGAATCCGACTCAAACTGCCTAGTCCCCTCTCTCATTTCCCTTCTCGAATCTCCAACAGAGAGGATAAAAAAAACTTTCCAGGCTCACAAAAGTACTCCTGAATGAACGAGATGGCCATGCAAAATTCCTCCCCGAGACTATCTTTTACAATGGCAAGCTCAGTTTTCTTGCAAGCAGTTTCAATCACTTGAGTAAAACTTGAGACTCTTGTTTCAAACTAGATTTATCAATATCTTAAACAATTCCACACGAACCACAAAGATTACAAACAAAAAGGGTCATTATAGTCTACAGCCATTAAACCCAAACACTAAAAAATAAGACCACTGGATTAAAAGAAACACTACCATGAAATAATCAATACCCAGATGCGAAAGAATCAAAAGTAACAAATTGAAAATAAAGGTGAAAACTTTACCTCTATTTTGGATTAAGGAGCTTAGAGATTGAGAACCCACCTCCGTTTTTTCACATTAATCAGGAAAAAACCCAAAGAGATGGCTAGATAAAAATAATTTCTTTTGAGAACACGTGAATCACGTTGAAACGTAGAAGATAGGAGATGCTAAGGTGCTAAATAATTAAGAGGCTTTAGATATGTGTCATTATGCTATTTATGTCACTGATGAGTTGGCCACTTGGCCTACCGCGCGTCCTTTTCCAGATTCAGACACACAGAGGAGGTGGGTGCTACTACCGACGCAAGATTTTGTTTCTTTGTTGATCTTGAGTTTACTGCTTCCTGACGAGGATGAACATCAAAACGACACTCAGGTAAGGCGAATAGAGATTAAAATTATAAATAAATTAAAAATATATATATTTGGTACCTATTGACATTTTTAAATGCAACCCTTCAATAATTTTTTGTGATCATTCGGATTAAGAATTTTTCATATGCTCATCCTTTCTGTTTTCTTCCGTTGATTGACATGTCCCCGTCACTTACTTAAGAATAATATTTAATTAATATATTATTATTATATATATAAATATCTCATAGTTGGTTTGTATTATTAGTTTTAATTATGCTAGAAAATGATTATAAATCTTGAATGATTGATTTAACAATTTATTAGAAATACAGTGATTTTTAATTTAAAAATTATAATTTATTTATTTCAATTTAAGATTTTTATATCTTTTTAAAATTTATCTTTAAATTTTTAAATCAGAATTATAAAACCATCCTTTTCATTAACAAGAATCAATTGATAAGGACAAGCATTGTTATCCTCCTCGCATTTTTTTTCTCCTCATATATTATTGTATTTTAGATATTTTTTTCTTCTGTTTTTTATATTTTAATATTAAATTTATTAAAAATTATATTTTATTATTTATTTCAGTTTCTTTTATATAAAATTATTATTATCTTGAAAAAATTCTTGGCATTAAGTTGATATTTAATTTTACGATTATATACTTTTTTCTATTATATTATTAAATAAAAAATAGTCTATCATATTATCAAATAAAAAATGATTCTGAAAAAAAGTATAATTATTATAAATTGAGCTTCATAATTTATTTTAATTTATTTTTCATGGGTTTATCGTGATCTTAAAAAACATGTCAACATTGAATTAATGTTCGGTTTTGCAAACATCTATTTTTTTTTTATCATATTATTAAATAAAATATAATTTACTTTTTATAAATTTATCATGGTCCCATAAAAATATTTCGATATTAAGTTGATACTTAGTCTTGCAAGTATCTATTTTTTTTATCACATAACCAAATAAAAATAGTTAAAAAAACAAAATTATTAAATTCAATAGAGTTTATGAACGGGTTGCATATTCGGTGAATTAACCTAAGTTGATTTGGGTAGATTCAATGTATCACTTTTTTAATATTTTTTAAAAAATATATCATCTTAAAAATATTTTTAAATTAAATTATATTTTTACCTATTATCTAAGTTTTTTTTTTTTGAACTCACTAACACATTAAAACCACTTCTATACAATTTAATTTAATTTGAAGCTTTAACTGCATAAGAAATATTATCAATAAGTTTAAGTGTGACGGTTAAGTTTTTTTTTGATCTGGACATTATTTCTTCACATGTAAGTTTTTCTGGTCCAGTCATAGAATAGGTCGGAGAATTATCTAGTTTATACTTAAAAAGAATTAGTGGATTAGGTGTCAAGTTGGATGGAAGATAAACGGTGGAATGATATTAATAAAGAAAAAAGAGGAGATCTAAGGAAAAAAAGAAAAAGAAAAAGGAGGAGCCGCCAGAAAATTAAGCAAGATAAAGCGCTCTCGGCCTCTGAGTGACAATTTTAATTTATTTATTTTTTTTCTATTGGAAGCTCATTAATTCTCGGAGCCAAGATTTATTTATTCCGATATATGAATATGAATCGTTCGCATTTCTCTCGAGGATTTTTTATTTTTTAAAAAAATAAAACAAAACCATCCATGGCTGAGGGAAGAGAAAGGATTCATCAAGAGGAAAATGAAAATGAAAAGGGAACAATGAATTTTATATGGAGAATAGTGGGGACACAAATATTATTTACACGGGCCTTTTGGTTCTCTGTCATGGGCTCTTGGCCTCCAATTTCTTCATTAAAAGCCCAATAACATCTTGGGCCAGATATTATTTACAGTTTTTTTCCCCCAACTAAAACCAATTTCCCTACTCAGAGACTCCAATTGACCTTGTAAAATTCCAACCAATTTGGTTGAGTTGATGGACTAACTTTTAGGACGAGTTTATGTTGTATATTTTCATGATGAAATTACATGCATTGGATGACGACAAGAATTCCTATCTTATCTCTGCTTATTTGGATACCAATCCAATCACCCCAACATTTCATCTCCTTGCTAGCTTGCTTTGATGCCATAGCTTCATCGACTTTCTCGAATGAGAGCCTTCCTTTCTCATTATTGTGCTATCACAATAATTAATTAACCATGAATTTTGCTAATTTTACTCCAAGTTGTTGCACTTTTCAAAATCAAGTTTAATCATGATTGAATTTAGGAGATTTACTAATAATATTCATTCATAATTAATTATAAGTTGGTTGCTCAGCTGGTAAAACGAATAGAATCAAGATAAATACTTTTTATTAAGATCGTAAGGTATAAATCATGTTTCACAAGCCTTGTTTAAGGTGTAAGAATCTAGTTTGGTATGCACAAGCTAACCTGAC
>Ga0307517_10011411_pt1 | contig 12311 bp, 8 predicted proteins | sample 23_EM_MG_FD_194515 | JGI IMG/M metagenome (GOLD analysis project Ga0307517, IMG submission 194515) | Populus trichocarpa ectomycorrhiza microbial communities from riparian zone in the Pacific Northwest, United States - 23_EM | ecosystem: Host-associated > Plants > Roots > Unclassified | place...
CAGACACTCTTTCTTACTACTCCCATGCCTGTTTTCGGTAGGAAGAAAGGAAAAAAAAATATAAAGAGAAAAAAAAAATGGAAATATCTGTACCAAACGCTATTGGGTTCTACTAGACAGTAAGACCCAACGCTATTGAAACCTTTTAGAAGCGATTTGAGTTTGTGTTTCAAGTCAGACCCAATAATATTAAATCTTGCTATCAGGCTAGCTTCAACAACTTTTGGCATAAAACAGAAAAAACAACACTCCTAGTAACAATCTTTGACTAAACACAGCAAAGACAACGCTTCTCACAAGTATTACAGTGTCGTACACAGTACAAACAGTTTATAGCTATAATGTTGTCTTATCGTCCACAATACAAATAGTCTATAGTTACACCAAAGTGTAATGAATCTATATTTACAGTAAATATACGATGTTTTTCCCACGAGTTTTAATATATATCTCGCACAAGATTGGAGAGAGACTTGAACTCAAACTTCTGTGTGGTAGTCCATGCGTGAAATGCTTTCCTCTGAATCTCGAGTCCGAACAGCTTAGAGAAATTCCCATCGTGATGTTTAGGTTTAGACTCTTCAAAATTTCTGAAATTCGAGAACATGAGTGCCCGTGTTGAGATATGAATTGAGAATTTCTTTGTTCAAATTTAAGATTAGGATAAGTGTTCTTAAAGTGATTCTGCTCTCTGCTAATTTTTTCTCTCCTCCAAATCAGATAGTCAACTCTTGCTGACATGGCAAGCTAGCTTTTTGGGAGATATTCTTGTCTGCTACCTTGCAAACCTCCACTACATTGAGAGAGGTAATCGCCTTGAGTATCTCAACATGCTCCTCCAGTCAAAAGACCGCACAAAAAAATCTTGCCATCAAGTCGAAACACCACACAAACTCAACGAAAAAAACCAACTTATAATCCTTGAAACTCACCCAACCCCCTCTCACTCTAAAAATGACAGAGAAACTATCTCTGCCTCTTCTCCTCTCGAACCCACCTCCAACAAAACCCTCACTCCCTATCCAAACTCACGTCCACCATCAACAGCTAAAACCAACAACGCCCACTTCACCACCGCCTCAGCATGGCACATCGCTTATGCAGGACTTCCTTTTTAAGCAAAGCTCTGATCCTTCCAAACCCATCACCTCACAAACCCAACCTGACCCATTTCCCATCCCAAGAGCCCGAACCCGAATTGGCAAGGCCCGTGACAGCAACCGTGGCAAACCCTGGACCCACCATCGCCTCTCCCTTCAAGGTCAGCGAGTTCTAGATTCCTTAAATGACCCATCTTTTGAAAGCAGTGAATTAGATAAGATCTTGAGTCTTTTACTTGATTACCATAAAGAAGAGTTGAGTTTAAGTAGCGGTGGCAAGGAGGGGTTAAGTAATGATGTTTTGGGTGTTATTAAGGGTTTAGGGTTTTATAAAAAACGTGACCTGGCTATGAGTGTGTTTGTGTGGTTTAAGAATAGGAATGATTGTGGATCTGTTTTGAGTAATTCAGCTGTGGCTGTGATTATTAGCATGCTTGGTAAAGAAGGAAAAGTTTCAGTGGCAGCATCTTTGTTGAATGATTTGCATAAAGATGGGTTTGGACTTGATGTTTATGCTTATACATCTTTAATCACTGCTTGTGTTAGTAATGGAAGGTATAGGGAAGCTGTGATGGTGTTTAAGAAGATGGAGGAAGAAGGTTGCAAACCAACTTTGATTACTTATAATGTGATTTTGAATGTGTATGGGAAAATGGGCATGCCTTGGAATAAGATTAAAGGTCTGTTTGAGGGAATGAAGAATGCTGGAGTTTTGCCAGATGAGTATACATATAATACGCTTATAACTTGTTGTAGACGAGGATCTTTGCATGAAGAAGCTGCTGCGGTTTTCAAGGATATGAAATCGATGGGTTTTGTGCCTGACAAGGTCACTTATAATGCGTTATTGGATGTTTATGGGAAGTCAAGGCGGACTAAGGAGGCCATGGAGGTATTAAGAGAAATGGAGGTTAATGGATGTTCACCAAGCATTGTGACTTACAATTCCTTGATATCTGCCTATGCAAGAGATGGTCTGTTGAAAGAAGCAGTGGAGCTTAAAAACCAGATGGTTGAAGGTGGGATTAACCTGGATGTTTTTACTTACACTACGCTTTTGTCAGGATTTGTGAGGGCTGGTAAGGACGAGTCTGCAATGAGGGTTTTTGCTGAAATGAGAGCAGCAGGTTGCAAACCTAATATTTGTACTTTCAATGCCTTGATTAAGATGCATGGTAACAGGGGAAAGTTTGCAGAAATGATGAAGGTTTTTGAGGAGATAAAAAATTCCTGTTGCGTACCGGATATTGTTACTTGGAATACCCTTTTAGCAGTGTTTGGGCAAAATGGGATGGACTCAGAAGTGTCTGGAGTTTTCAAGGAGATGAAGAGGGCTGGCTTTGTACCTGAGAGGGACACTTACAACACCCTAATCAGCTCGTACAGCCGGTGTGGATCATTTGACCAAGCCATGGATGTATACAAGAGAATGCTGGAAGCTGGGATTACACCTGATCTTTCCACCTATAATGCTGTTTTGGCAGCATTAGCTCGAGGAGGGCTCTGGGAACAGTCAGAGAAAATACTCGCTGAAATGAAAGATGGTCGGTGCAAGCCCAATGAGCTGACATACTGTTCTTTGCTTCATGCTTATGCCAATGGCAAGGAGATTGGGCGGATGCTTGCTCTTGCGGAGGAGATATGCTCTGGTGTAATTGAACCCCATGCCGTACTCTTGAAGACCCTTGTTTTAGTTAATAGTAAATGTGACCTACTGGTAGAAGCTGAGGTTGCATTCCTGGAGTTGAAGAGAAAAGGTTTTTCACCTGACTTGAGTACTCTGAATGCCATGATTTCTATATATGGCAGGAGGCAGATGTTTACCAAAACAAATGAGATCTTGAACTTCATGAATGAGAGTGGATTCACTCCTAGCTTGGCAACTTACAATAGTTTGATGTATATGCACAGCCGATCAGAGAATTTTGAGAGATCAGAAGAAGTTTTGAAAGAAATCCTAGCAAAGGGAATAAAACCAGATACAATTTCTTACAACACCGTAATTTTTGCATATTGTCGAAATGGGAGGATGAAAGAGGCTTCACGGATATTCTCAGAAATGAGGGAATCTGGGCTTGTTCCAGATGTAATCACTTATAATACTTTTGTTGCAAGTTATGCAGCTGATTCAATGTTTGAGGACGCTATTGATGTTGTGCGATACATGATCAAGCATGGCTGTAAACCGAACCAAAATACATATAACTCAGTTGTCGATGGATACTGTAAACATAACCATCGGGATGATGCAATCATGTTCATAAGCAGTCTTCACGAGCTTGATCCACATATTTCTAGGGAGGAAAAGTGCAGGTTATCAGAACGTTTAACCAAGTGGTCATAGGCAATCCTCTTCTTATCTGTCTCATGTTTTGATTAGGCATGGAGATATGGTTGATATGAATGATCTTGTAAAAGCTTCCCAATGTCTCTTGGAGGTTGAAGATATGCAAGTACTCATGAACACATCCATTTGGAGGGCTGAGCATGGATCCGGACAAGACATGAAAAGAAGGGTAAGGCGGAGTTACTGACTTCAAGGTATGTATACATCTATCAAATATGAACCATTTTGTGTTATTAACATTTGGTGGTTATGAAAACGAAAATTTTATCCGCAACTTCTCGTCATTGTGATTAATAATTTGATGCTCTTAATATACAAGAAGATGGCATTTTTTTTTATTATATTTACTCAAGAAGAAAATAGTCCCTCTGAAAATACGGAATTGGGATATCTGCCGTTGTTTTGTTCTTATGGGCCACAAATATTATATGTATTCTTTTGTTAGTTGAACTTAGTTCTGAATCTCCTTGTCAAAGCATTTTTTGGCCTACACCTGTCTTACCCTTTCCCTGAGTTGGTGTTATTTATTTTGACAATTTTCATTGATAAGATGTGATTTTCCATGTAATGTTGTTAGGTTCTTGAGCATCGAGCTACGTGGTAAAGAAAGAAGAGTGAACGGTTTGGCCAGGAGAGCTGCTAATTGGCCATTTATTAGCTGATGATGCGTGATTTCGGAAAGTTCTGGCTTCTGGGATATATACTGAAAGTAGCTAGATGTTTGTGCAGTGTGTATATAGCAGGTGTAACAAAGAGTATAACTATATATAAATGCTGAATTGATGAAAAGCTATGCCTACAGGTCACGATGATGTGGCGTTTAAATTCCATTTGTTGGTTTTGTGAAGCACAGTTATAACCTAATTCAGAAACATGAATGCCAACAGTGTGTTTCAGTGGTCCTCTGTAGTTTGTACTGTTCTATCCTCAAGAATGATCATGGAAACCTTGTTAACGACGAAAAACTTGTAAGTGCCTGTCTTGGAAATTATGGGACGTGTCTTATCAATGAGAAGTGCTTACAGTCATCCTTACGAGGAGCAAGATCTTGTAGGATCCATTTCCACTTCAAACAACTTGCATAATGACTGGCTTAAACAATGGCCACAGTGCCAAAAACAGAGTGGTTGTCAAAACCATATTTCCTTTCCTACTGTGCTTTTCTATGCATAAAGCATAAAATATATATAAAAAAATGGATTTCGACTGGGCCGGGTTTTTTAATATATAGATATTGTATTTGCCATTGGCACACTAGAAAAAAAGTAAGTAGCCCAGAGAGAGAGAGAGAGAGAGCTTGTCTTTCTTGGTAACATGAATAACAATGAAGTAGATTGATGTTGGCTATGTCACCGGCCAAGTTAAATTCTAATCAATGTTTTAAAAAAAATTGATGGTTAGGTGACAGAAGTATTTTTAAAGAAACAATAAAAAATCAAGATTTATTCATTGATTCAATTGGGTTAGCTTGATTAATTTAATAAAATAATTAAAAAAAATAGTGACAATAAATAAATTGTAAACAAGGTTAAATAAAAAAAATAACAATGTTATGAAAATATATTCTCTCAATATTCTTAAAAAGTTTTCATGATTTTATCTAGTAACAAAAAAAAAAATAAACGAGAACGTGATAATTCCATATAAAAAAAATAAAAAAAGAATCTGAAGCTCAATTCCCAGTAAATAAAATGTTAAAAGGTGAAATTAAAAAAAATAATTTTTAAAAAGAACAAAAAATCCTGACCCGAGTCCACCCGAGTTAGCTAGCCAAATCTTTGATCTAATTGTGAGATCAAGATAACCCCGTAAAAAACCAAATTAAATAAAACTTCAAAGCTCAATTCTCAAATCAACTCAATGCTGAAGTGAAAAATTAAAAAAAAATCAATTAAAATAAAACAATGAAAAAAAACCTTGCATGACATTGAAATAATTTCATAGAAAATATAAAAAAGATCACGAAGTCAAACCCCCAATTAACAAAATGTTGAAATATAAAATTGAAAAAAAAATTAATTTTAACAAAAGAACCTAAAAAAATACTGAAGGGCTAATCTTCCAAACTCTTGACCTCGGTTAAAAGGTTGGGATTACTTCATAGAAGATAGATTCAAAAAAATCGCAAAGTTAAAATCTCAATCAATTAAATGTTGAGTGATGAAATTAAAAAAAAAATATTAATAACAAAATAATTTAAAACAAAATAAATAACAATCATAAAAAAATATCAAAATTAAAAAAAATCTAAATAATAAATGAAATAAAAAAAAATCAACTAAGAAAATGATATAAAACAAAGAGCAATAAAAAAAAATGATAAGATTTAATATAAGAGCTAAATCAAAACAAATAATCAAGGAAAAAATTAAAAAATAAAATCAATTCAAAAAATAATTCAAAAGCAAAAAGATAGAGATCTGATGATAAAATTTGAAACAAAATTAAAATGGCAAAACACTTTCTATTAATGGCAGAATAGCGTGAATTTTACGGAGATGAGAGAGAAAAGAGGGAGGAGAAAAAGAAAAATTGGCTGCCAAATGCTTCCCAACGGCACACGCGCCCTCTCAACGAGAAGCTCTCGCCACAAGGAATCCAATTCAATGGCGAACGATAATGTTAGGCCACTGAAATTCACCACACGAGTTGCTTGCTCATGGTGGATAGCTCTCACATGCTGGTACATGAAGTGCACATGCATGCCCATCAAGTTTCATTACTCATTTACCAAGGACTTTAAAGAGAACATTAACTTTGACTGTTACTTTGCTTAGAGGAGTCTTCTGCTGATAAGATGTGTTCTTCTACATACATTTCTTTTTTTTTAAAAAAAAATTTATAATATATGTTAATTAGTGCAGGGATCCTAGGAAACAGGAATCGGCTAATCACGCATTCCACTGCTTCTGTACCCTGTTAAGTAGTGCGAGTTACCACATAAAACTGTTAAAATACCTTGAACAAACTTCGTAATGGGGCAATGATCAATCAATCAAGACTTGTAATTTCTAAAATTTGGAACACAAAAAGGCACAAAATCAGTGCTACAATCTCTGAGAAGTTATCCAATCCGTAATAGAACGAAAGAAAGTATAGTTAGATCTTCACTTGCAAGAGTATATACCCAGAACCCGCTATCCATTGATAACCTTATCCACATAAATGTATTTTCTACTTTGAATTCCTTGTGTGCATCATCCATATGCATACTATACCCATCTCAATTTACCTTGAAGAAATCAAGACGTCAGTGTTGACCCTTCAGAGGGTTTTTTCTTTTTCTTTGTTCAAGAAATTGTTTGAAGCATGTCTGCCTCCGCTTGATCTGCGTCACGGGAGAAAATGTCGACTGGAGCGCTGGTGCAGCCAATGGCATTGTTCTTTAATCTACCATTGGAAGAACCTTTTTGGTGATCAAGGTAAATTACAATCACAGTGATGTCATCATGAAAATGCCTTCGTATTCCCTTTTCAATTTTCTTAATGTCATTATATCTCATCTCTCTTTTCTTTGCAGCTTCCTGAATAGCAGCTCTAACCAATCTCTTGGCAATCCCCTGCAGGTATCAAACAGCCCATAGGATCGTCAAGCAAACAGAAAAATCTGGACTGGCATAAATAACTCCATACAATTGAACATTGATGACATCTAGTTTGTTTGTCAATGCATTTGCTTAAAATTTCAGAAGTCTGGAATATCCTATTTCTAAAAGTATGTCCATGTTCAACAAGAATATGGTACGTCTGGAAGCTAGGGGTAGATTTAACAGCGCTACTGCATTTTCATGGGCTCAACCAGGCTTGTGATGTGAAAAAGGAATTCAATTATTTCATTCCCAATGATCCCATTGTAGCTAAAACTTGCCTCTCAAGGTATAAATTAGGACTGAGATCTAAGCTATCGATGAGAGTTGCAACAAAAAGTACGCAAAACATGCAAGTCAAAGACAGCACTCACAGCTCTAGGGTTCTTGAAAACAATCTCTACAGCTGCTTCGTCGGTTAATTGTTCCCAGAGACCATCTGAAGCAAATATCAGGAACAAGTCTTCTGACCTCAACTTTCTAAAAACAATGGAAGGTTCTGCTGTCATTACTGGCCGTTTCAAAGGAATAGGGTTACCAAACTGCTGATAAATTGGGTCCCTGTTAAACTCTGGTTTCTTCAGATACACATCACCAATGGATCTGGATACCTGAAAAGGACAAAAAGGAACAGGAAAGGTTTATTCCACCCTCATCTACCACATGCGTTAAGTTAGTGGAGTAAGTTAGTGATCAGCTCCACAACTTCAGGGAGTCGAGTAACAACAGAAGACAATGTTTCAGTTCATTAATCAGAAGATCACAGTATGATGTTCCTAGTGTCTAGAAAAGTTAAATGGAAAAAACAAAAAGGAAAAGGAAAAAAAAACAGAGAGAGGATCAAGACTCCCTGTAATTACATAAGCATTCTTGTTAGGCCTCGGGGGTTTTCATGTACATCTCATGCATGGAAGACTATACTGTTTCACTTGATTGCATGAAATGGTAGACCAGGAGACAGAGAATAAGATTCCTGGAAGAGCATGAACCTAACCCTCTGACCAACTTTAACTATAGTGTTTCCACCATAGACAGATGCCTATCATAAAGCAAAAGCAAAAGATAAAGATAAGATAACCAAACATAAAATTGGATACCTTTAGAATTGATCCATCCTCAGATCAATTACTTTATGTCAAACAAACACTGCAAATGGTGTTTTTAAGATGAAGGTTATCCAACTAACTCAAAACAAACCTGGCAAGACATTCAAAGAAAAGGAGAGGAAGAAACATATTCGCCCCTCAATCAATGAATGTATTATTCCCCAACACAAACAATGCTCAATAAGCTGAATTCTCATAACTAACAAGCAAAAACAAGAAGAAGAAAACAAGCCTAGCAACAAGAAGCCACTGTACCTGGATTATGCCCTTAATTCTCCAAACTCCACGAGTATAGACTACAATATGTGAATCATCAGGATGAAGTGCCTCAACCTCCTTTCTCACCTCTTCAACAGCAACGTTGTGATCAGTCGATAACCTTTCTGCCACTACTGTTTTTTTCTTATCCTCGTCAACTCTTCGGCCAAGAACTGCCCTAGAATCCCCGAGATTTGCAACATATAACACATCATTTGAAATTGCACCAACCAAACAACACGATCCAACTGAAGCAATCTGCGGCTTCAAAGGTAATGATCGCTTCACTAAATGGCAAAATTCCTCTTCAGTTGCATTAAAAGCCTTCTTTATGACATCAGCTGATAACCCCCCATGCTCCTTAGCAAATTCTGCAATCAAAGATAACATCTTAGACAGAAAATGATACAGAGACAGAAGTCTGTTGCCTACAGGTCGTTTCAGTCCACACCATCGGCTGTCAAAATTGCTATTTTTATCACATATTCTCTAGTTTCTATTTCAATTGGGGGAATATGAGAATAAGGAAGCTCCAATTCAATAAAACCAGATATCTGTAGCAGTTTAATGCAGGTTTTAAACTTCAGTTTTCTACATCTTATCATCCTACCACTAACACAGTTAATCCCACAAAAGCAAACCTAAACCTCCCACATCGAATTTCATTCTATTGAATAGAAAAGACATCAATACATCCTACCGCACTCGCACACACAAGGGAAGTTAGAACAAAATAAAGAACAAGCTAATACATGATTCATTCAATAAAAACTCAATTTTCTTTTCTATGGAACATGGACCTCAGCCTTGAGTCCTTAACCACTAGACTAAAAGTTAAAGAAAGCAAAAGGCCACAAACAAATTCATGGTTTAAGAGAATCACCATGATCATGATCATTAAAATAAGAAAACACCTAACTAAAAGAAAACAACATAGAAGAACATCCTAATAAAAAAAAATTAAGAAAGAAAATTGAACAGGAAGACGGAGGGAGGGAGAGAATTCTCACTATGCATGAAAGGAAACATATGTTTATTAACAAACCGGGAAGCTTCAGGACCACCATGACCATCATAAACACCAACATAAGTAGCGGACGGAGACGTAAAAACCTGACTTTGATCTTCTAAATTAGAATTGGCTTGGACAACCGCTATTGAATAATCACCAGAAGCATGTTGTTTCAAATCCGCATGCCACATCAATCCATCACCACCACCACCTGCTACCCGACCAAAACACCTCTCCAACGGTCTGTAACACGATCTCAACATCATCTGCTTTAGCAACTTTGAATGTTCTTGGTTTCTTTGGTTCTGGAACTTTGTATCGACGTCTCTTTTGCTTTTCGTCTATGGGGCTTCTTGTTCCTATGTAAATAAATATTGGGAGGTAGGGTTTCTTTTTTCTTCGAGGAAAGAAGGGACAGTGAGAGATATACCGCGTGGAGGAGGAGGAGGAGGAGAGCGACTGGGGGAAAGCTTTTTGGGTTTTTGCTTTTGGTGTACACTCCGCGTTAACTCTCTCTCTCTCTCTCCATAAGCAACTTCCGGTTCCTTTCGTTTTTGTTTTTTACTTTCTTGTTGCTTTTCATTTTTTTTTTTATTTTTTTTCATTATTATTCACATTTTCTGCTGCCCTTTGATTTTGTTCTTGGAGTCTACAAGTCGTGCTTGTTTAATTTATTGTTTAATTGCGATAGGAAATTTGACAGGGTCGTTTCATTGACTTTTGACATGAAATTCTGGACTAGGACCAAGATATTATTATAAAAAACACCCTAGATTTTGGACCAATGTGTATTTAAGGTTTAGACATGACCAAGAAATGTTGGAAACTAGGGTTAGCATCAAATTTCTTGGAACGATCCTTCTTTTTATCCGTTTTCTAGTTAAACATAACTTGTGAGCACAAAGAGTTATGGTTAAATTAGCTTTTTCTTATATATATATATATATATATATATATTTTCCTGGTAAAGAAAATTATAAAAAAACTTTTTTTAAAAATTGTGAGCTTATCATAATACGTGGGATACATACATGGTATATATTCATGATGTGAGCTATCGTGTCATGATATTCTATAACTATTAATTTACTAACTTGTATATATTCTTGAAATTGTTTTTTTTTTCTCCCACCACACAAGGTAACTTGATGCTTGAGCAACATGTAAAAAAAAAAGGTAATCCGATGTCATTGTGCACAGATGTGATTAATCACATATAATAAAGTCCAGATTTACCACTAACCAAATTAATATCTGGAACTAAAAAAAATAAATCTGAAACTCTAAGACGCGTTATCTTTCTACTGTAGCTGGGCATTGTTCATTCACTCACAAAACATTGTGGATTTACTATTTATTTTCTACTAATTTATTTTGATCCTCAAAGTTTATCTTGTGTAATTTGATCCTTATTGAAAACTAATTACTTTTGGTTTTTTAGTTAATGATGAAATTAAAAGAATAGAAATTTAAATGAAAAAGGCGCCCAAGTCCTCGATCTTTAAAAATAACATGATTCATACATTTTAGACCTCTTGAAATTTTAAAAAATCAATTTAGATACACAAGTTTATTTGCGTTATTTTTCAGTCCCTAATTCGAGAGATGTGTTACTGGATTTCAGTGATAAGAGAAAAGTTATCGTTCATTCTATTTTTGCCCACCAAAATGGGTTTTTATGAGTTCTTAGAGATGAGAGGAGTTTTATGGTGGTTGTTTGGAGTTTCAGTGTTGCATAAAAAACTAGATTTAAACCGAGAAAGCCAAAACTTACCCGGTTTGATTTCGGGTTCTTGGGCAATTTTTTTTAGGTATTTGGAGTTGACATAATGGTTTTGGGTGTTATAAGGGTGTTGGTGAGGTATTTTAGGGTTGAAATGACTTAAAAATTGAGTTTTTTTTTTTTATACCAAAAGAAGCGTTGTTCCTATTTTCCAGCTATCATAGTTGTGGCCGAAATATGAGTTCGCAGACGACACGTCATCTGCCTTGACAAGCAAGTGTTTTTTCCTTAAAAAAATAAGGGTTGACAACTTACATTCCCCTTTAAAAAATAAAAAAATATATAACTAAGCCTAGGCGTGTGGGTCTAGGCTTAAAGGCCCACCACATGCCCCTGCTTTTCCTTGCAATGACTTATTTTTTTGCCCTTTTTCCAGGGGCTAGATAGAAATTTAAGAGAAAACAATTGTTAAATCCAATTGAGTCCATGGCTCGAAACATATGTTTGATGAGTTAAGCCACAATATCCAGATTTTTTTTTCTAATTTTGCTTTTTTTAATTGATATCTTCTTTGAATTTCTTTTTTTTTAAATAATTTTTAAATTTATAGTTCAGTTAATATCCATTCTCTGTGATTTTTTTTATTTAGCCTTTTTTTATAGAGATTTTTTTAATGGTGTTGTGTGTATTTAGTTTTTGGAAAAAAAATATTCTTATTCATCTATAATTTTTTTTTATCTTTTATATAGATGAATTTTATTTTTAAAATAAAAATATTTATTTTCAGATAATATTTTTAATATGTGTAGCCTTGCATAATTTTTATTTTATTTTATTTTATTCAATCAATTTAATGTGTATATCTATTTATATAAACGTTATATTGAATAAAAAATTAATTTTAATAAACAAATTCAGCAAGCATAACCAGATAAATATCTTGTCTTGCGAGGTTAAATATCTTTATGTATACATGTTTCTTGATTTTTTTCAATTTTATTTTTAGTAATTATTAATGATTTTTTTTTTATTTATAAACATATATAATTCTTAATTTATCTAAATATATATACACACGAGCTTTTCAATTCACATAATTTTTTTAAATTATAAAAACACATTGAAAAAAATCAGTGTATATAATTTTTTTATAGATAAAAATTATCTCATTTAGGTAG
>Ga0307517_10011412_pt1 | contig 12309 bp, 12 predicted proteins | sample 23_EM_MG_FD_194515 | JGI IMG/M metagenome (GOLD analysis project Ga0307517, IMG submission 194515) | Populus trichocarpa ectomycorrhiza microbial communities from riparian zone in the Pacific Northwest, United States - 23_EM | ecosystem: Host-associated > Plants > Roots > Unclassified | place...
ATATGCTAAGATTTTTTCACTTTGCATACTCTCTAGCTGATACAAAGGGCCAACAAATATTTTGATATTAAGTTAAGAATGTATTTAGTAAAAAAAATCTTAAATTATAGTTTGGAAATAAATTAAAAGAACAAGGAATAAAATAAATGTATAAAAAACAAAGAACAATGTTGTTGGGGGCAAAAAAATTCATTTTCATCCCTCAAGTTTCGGCTAACACATTAACTCACCCTTAAAATTTATGGATGTTATGTTTTGAACTTTCGATAATAAACTTTATTTTGTTTCTTATTATTTTCAGCCTTTAAATGTTGAGAGACGAGAAATAAAATCGCTTGAAAATAGAAGGTGAGAAAAGAGGTTAGTCAAACATATTTTAGCCGCACAAAACACTAATATTATTGTTAATGAGTTTGTCTTGCATAGAAATGTTTTCATGAAGATGGTTTGAATTCTTTATTTTACTGGAAAAGGTAAATCTTCGATCGTCTAGTGGTTCTTTTATTTTAATTTTGGATTTTTTTGGACCAATTAGACAATATTTATAGGTTGTAAATAAGTTTAATGAGTTCATAACATGTTTTTTAGGTGCTTTAAAATTAAAAAAAAAAAGAATTGAAAATGAGTTTTTAGAATATCAAAAATCAGAGGCGGCCAGGAATTGTACTAGAAGGTGCATCGTTAAATCTATATATATATATATATTAAAAAAATAAAGTCATTTACCTTGCAAGTTTATGAGTTATTTGAAAATATGATAGCGATTATTTTTCAAAGTATTTCGCTCAAAAATACGTTAATTTTTTTTTATATATTTTAAAAATAATTTTTGACATCAATACATCAAAATGATATGAAAATATATATTAAAAAATTAATTTGAAATAAATAAAAAAATAAAATAAAATTTAAAATTTTTTAAAAACTTTTTTAAAACGCAAAAATAAACTAATTCTAAAAAAACATTTCAAGAATATGGCTTAAAATGTCCATACACGACGTGTATTTATTTTGGGCTAGCATCCTTCTAAATAATCTTATTCATGATTTTTTTTTAATTTCTAATTGAATCTTTATTCGTGGCTATGATTATTTTTTATCAAAAAAACAATACTTATAATAAAAAACGTTTCGGATAAAAAAAATATATGAATAAAAAATTAAAGTTTTTATCAAATAAAAAACATTTTTTCCTTTTTAATTCAGTTCATTAGAATATTTAAAAATATTTATTTTAATTGTTATTAATTTTTATTCAATAAATCATGTTGTTTATTAAAAAAACATGTTATTATCAAAACAAAAACAAAAAAAAATATAAATAAGATAAAAGAAATTCTTCTAGAATTTTAATCATTACTTTTATTACAAGGATCTATTTTAATTTTTTTTATAATTAAATAAAAATAGATTTTGGAAATTTGCTACGTGGAATTGCAGGATCACATTAACTATTGAATATTGATCATAAAAGTGGTTTATATTAAGATAAAAAAACCTGCATAGGGACCTTTAAATATAAAATGAATACTACAGGGATTGTGAAAGCATTAGGCCCAACACTGCTCGTCAGGCCCTCGCCTCTTCCTCTATAAATACCACACCAAAGCCACCTTCCTTTCGGTCTTTTGAAACTCGAGGAGTCGTTCTCTTATTTTCTTTCTAGGGTTCCACTGGACGAACAAATACAAATCCAAATCCGTTAGTCTAAAAAATTAAATTAAAAAAATAAATAAAAAATAATTCAAACCAGAAACAGAAACAAAGAACCAGAATCCCTATGGAAGACCTTGACGAGTACGATCAACAGCCGATGAATGAAGATATGGAACCAGAAGAAGAAGACGCTGATGAGGAGATCACGCAGGAAGATGCCTGGGCCGTCATTTCTGCTTATTTTGAAGAGAAAGGCTTGGTGAGACAACAACTCGACTCCTTCGATGAGTTTATTCAAAATACGATGCAGGAAATCGTTGACGAGTCTGCTGATATTGAGATTCGGCCTGAAAGCCAGCACAATCCGGGTCACCAGTCTGATTTTGCTGAGGTATTTTGCATTTTTTTTACTTATGTTTGTGTTGTGTTGTGGAAAAAAATGGAAATTTTACGATTTTTTTTAATTTTTCTCTACTAAATTGTGTTCCTAGGGTTTCTAGGTTGTTACTGGAGAGACTTTAATGGTGTAACTTATGTAGTTTTAATGGTGGAATAGTGGAATTATTCATAAAAAAGCTGCTAAAACCAGCATTTCAGTGTGGTCTAAGCCTTGATATTTTTTAATTCTTTGATTGTTTAGCTTCTCTTCTTTTGAAAGAGAAGTATGATACAAATGCTAGAAATGTTTTTGGTCTCAACTTTTTTCTTTTCATTTGATAGCATCAATTTCTGTTTGGTGGTACACATGGGAAGGTTTAAAATTAACTTAAGTTTTTGAGAGACTTTTTTGGTAGATGGAGACTGTGCACAGAGAATCTGCTAACTAAAGAAGTTTGGGCTATTAGAAATTAGTAAAAGAGTTTTGACTATTCTTTCTATCTTTCATTTGTTTGAAAACCTAAAAGAGCCTGAAAAGTTTAGATTAGAGTATCATTTGTCATTGCCCCTCCTCCTCCACCAAGCTGATATCTTAGTTTGCTTTTTCTTTCTTTTTTTTCATTTAGAGGTAGCACTTGAATTATTTCCAGAGCTTAGTTCCAATTGACGTAGCCATATAAATGTTGACCTTGGATTAATTGTTGAGTATTCCTTAATTAGCTTTCGGGAAAACATATTTCTGTTATTTGTGGTTGAGTGGATTCTTAAATGGCAACATGATTTTCTTGTTAAATTAGTTATATGATTGAATCATAGACTTTGAAAAAATGAGTTTGGCTTTGGTGAAAATACAGTGAACAAATTAGTTGAAGTTTTAAATGAATGTAATTGCGGAATTAGGTCCAGAATTGGGGGATGTGTGGTCTTAAGATTATCTACTTTTTGGAGGAAAAATGATGGTTGTCCTGGTAGGAATTTTCAGGTGCTGGAAAGAGAAAAGCTTATAAGATTCTGTACATATGTGTTTTTGTGGTTAGTTTTTGGTGCATCTGAATGTACAGGAATGCTAGGATTTTGAAGGATTATTTTCCATCGAGGTATTTATTGAGGGATAAGATTTTGTTCCTTGCATTGTCGTGGTACAATTATTTGGGGGATTTTAGTGTTTGCCTAGCTAGTTTTGGCAGGATCAAAATGTCCTCTTGGCTTGAGTTTTGCTTTCTCATTTTGTTTCTTTTACGTGTCATATTCTCCAATATGCGATCCTCGCCTTTTCTTTCATCAATATATTTTTTATCCTACAGAAGAAAAGGAATGTTTGCTTTCATATTCACTAGGTTAGATGCTGAGAAAACTATAATTTTATATCTTTCTTGTTTTCTTGTTGGCTCTTAACACCATGGGCTATAACTGCAGACTATCTACAAGATCAGTTTTGGCCAGATATACTTGAGTAAGCCCATGATGACAGAGTCTGATGGAGAAACTGCAACTTTGTTTCCCAAAGCTGCAAGGTTGAGGAACCTGACATACTCGGCTCCTTTGTATGTGGATGTTACAAAGAGGGTTATAAAGAAAGGTCATGATGGTGAAGAAGTCACTGAAACTCAAGACTTCACCAAAGTTTTCATTGGAAAGGCGAGTATAATGAATTATTTATTTGTATGTTGATGAATCGAGCTGGCAGCTCAAGTCTTTACTGCATTGTTGTGTTTTATCAGGTCCCTATTATGCTTCGATCAAGTTATTGCACATTATACCAGAATTCAGAAAAGGATTTGACAGAGCTTGGCGAGTGTCCGTATGATCAGGGTGGGTATTTCATTATCAATGGTAGTGAAAAGGTTCTAATTGCTCAGGAGAAGATGAGCACCAATCATGTGTATGTGTTCAAGAAGAGGCAGCCAAACAAGTATGCATATGTAGGAGAAGTTCGGTCTATGGCAGAGTCTCAGAACCGGCCACCCAGTACCATGTTTGTGCGGATGCTTTCTCGGACTAGTGCTAAAGGGGTAAGGGAATTGCTTGTGCTTGGATATATTGTTCTTGAGATTATTTCTCCTTTATAGACAGTTGTTTACAGTCTTCACATGATCTTGTTAACTGTGTTTATTGATGTTATTGCAGGGCTCTTCAGGGCAATACATCCGTGCTACTCTTCCATACATTCGAACTGAAATTCCGATTATCATTGTTTTTCGTGCTTTGGGTTTTGTTGCTGACAAAGACATTTTGGAACACATATGTTATGATTTCGCTGATACACAAATGATGGAGTTGCTTCGGCCATCTCTGGAAGAGGCATTTGTTATTCAAAATCAGCAGGTACCATTTATTTATTTATTTTATTCAATGCTGTAAGGTAGTTGTAGTTCATAGTTGGAAGTGCTGTGATATTTGTTCTGACCATGTTAATCAGCACGAGTGAATTGTGATCCTTTATGTCTGATGGTATTGCTTAAACCTCTGCTGTTAAAATGTGTGTTTTCCTATTGGAAAACTGAGCTATTATTTAATGTGGCGTTTCTGTCCTTTTTTTTCACACTTCTCTCTCAGTATTATTTAATCATGTCCAATAATAAAAATTCATATTTTCCTCTGCGAACACTCATATAGGCACTCTGTTCCTTGTTCATATGTTATATTGACCATTGACATGACCTTCTTCTTCTTGTTTTTTCTATCCATGTACATCTGTGATGGTTTATGTAACAAAAAGTTAGGATTATAATAGTACTGCATTTATAGAGTTTGTTATCCTCTTTACATGCACTGGATTACTTGATTCTGTTCAAGTCTACCTCGCATGTTGCCAAGAACATTGCTCATTTTTTATTTGCAATGCTGATGGTTGATATGTTATGTGCTGTTGTTTGATTCAGGTTGCTCTTGACTACATTGGAAAGCGTGGGGCAACTGTTGGTGTAACTAGGGAAAAAAGGATTAAGTATGTGTTAGCAAATTTACTTGGGCGGCAAGATTCTTCTTAAGAAATTTTATAATGTTCAAAGATTCATCTTAACAGGTATGCCAAAGAGATTCTTCAAAAAGAAATGCTTCCTCATGTCGGTGTTGGAGAATACTGCGAGACCAAAAAAGCTTATTACTTCGGGTAAGATTTTTGATTTTGGTGGGATACTTACATATGCATCTGGTGATATGGCATTGGCTAACAAATTCTGTTCAGGTATATCATTCACCGGCTTTTACTTTGTGCACTTGGCCGGAGGGCAGAAGATGATAGGGATCATTATGGAAACAAGCGGCTTGACCTTGCTGGTCCTTTACTTGGGGGCTTGTTTAGAATGGTTTGTTATGGTTGGAAGTATTGGTGGATTTTTTAGTGGGGTCTTGAAATTTTAATGTGTTATATTATCTCATCCTTGCTTTCTTTTGGATGCAGTTATTCAGAAAGTTGACCAGGGATGTCAGGTCTTATGTGCAAAAGGTTTTTTTCCTTATTAAGCCTGCTTTCATTTGTTTGCAATTTACTTCAATTCTTCCATGGTGCTGACCTACATTTCTCATGGATGGTACAGTGTGTTGATAATGGGAAGGATGTTAACCTACAATTTGCCATTAAAGCAAAAACCATTACCAGTGGTCTTAAATACTCACTTGCCACTGGGAACTGGGGACAAGCAAATGCAGCTGGAACAAGAGCTGGAGTGTCACAGGTTTTTCTCACTTTTATTTTTTGTGTATTTCTTTGTTGTCTCCTTTCCTATCCTATTGGATTGTGTATAACTTGATTTCTGTTTGCTTGTACTGAAAACAATTTTATGGCTTATTGCAAACAGGTGTTAAATAGATTGACATATGCCTCTACACTGTCACATTTAAGAAGATTAAATTCTCCAATTGGGCGTGAAGGTATCACTTTTCAGGATACTTGATGCTTGTGATATTTGGGCTTGTGTAGATTAGATTTTTGCAAATTGTACCTCTATCCCCACAGCTGTTTGTTCCTTGGATCATGGTGTCAGTAGTTTGTTTTTCTGTTACCATTTCTCCTCTTCAACTCAATTCTGGTTTTTTTAACCAGGGAAATTGGCAAAACCAAGGCAGCTACATAATTCACAATGGGGAATGATGTGTCCTGCTGAAACACCTGAAGGACAAGTTAGTATAGTATCTGGCTGTTCTATTATGAAATATACCCCACTCTTGCAAGTTGATAAATGTCCATTTCTCTGCTTCTAATGAGGCATATTTGCTGGTGACGCTAGGCTTGTGGATTAGTGAAGAATCTCGCATTGATGGTATATATTACAGTTGGATCAGCTGCATATCCCATCCTGGAGTTTTTAGAAGAATGGGGTACCGAGAATTTTGAGGTGCATACTTTTGAGTTCTGGGCCAGCGGATGCTGATTTCTGTTTCCATGTTCTTTTAGTATGATTCTTTCCCTTTAATTGCAGGAAATATCCCCTGCAGTTATTCCCCAAGCAACAAAAATTTTTGTCAATGGTGGCTGGGTGGGTATCCATCGTGATCCTGATATGTTGGTGAAGACATTGAGACGGCTGCGGAGACGGGTCAGTTTACTTGTTTTTGTTATTTTCTGGTTGTAATTGTGTGAACAAATCTTAGTTATTCTTCAAGAAGCAGAATATGGGCTGGGATCATGGGATGACTGCATAAATTTTTGGCAGTTCAAATGTTTTAAATGTGATCCTTCAGTTGAGAGGGGGAACTGGATATGGAACATTTGAGTGTGTGATTCTGCAAGCTTTATAACTGCTTTGGCTTGATCAGGTCCCATAGAGTACTATATAACTAAGAGCCAAACCCAAATGCAGACATGCAATGGAAGAGTAATCTAGAATTCTTCTTTGTTGTCCTGTAGCTTTCTTCTAGCATTTTGCTGTTTTTTGCCCATATTTGTAGTGGCTTTGAGTGAAGCAAAAAGTATAAATGGTAAATAAAATTCCAGAACAGGAAGAAATTAATTCATACATGTAAATGTAAAATTCCTTTGGAACATAATATTACTGATTTGATCCCAAAATGACATGATTTATAAGTGCTGTAATCTCTTGATTAAGAGAAACATTTTTATGCTTATTGACATCTCGTGGTTGCATCTAAGGGTTTAAACCCTTGTGGTGCATTTAATGAATTTAAGCACCCAAGAGCAGCCCACATCATACAAGATACTTGCCAAGAAGAGGATGTTATTGTGTAAAAGAATGTTTTGTATTTGAATGCTGATGGTCTTTAAATGTACAGGTTGATGTCAATACTGAAGTTGGGGTTGTTAGAGATATTCGCTTGAAAGAGTTGCGGATTTACACTGACTATGGCCGGTGCAGTCGTCCTCTATTCATTGTGGAGAAACAAAAGCTTCTTATAAGGAAGAAGGACATCCATGCACTGCAACAGAGGGTGAGTCATTTAATTTATAATGATCATCTTTTCAAATGTTTTCCTCTTCAGCTGCTATATTAGTGCTATTTGTTATCTTTTTTTCTAGGAAACCCCAGATGAGGGTGGCTGGCATGATCTTGTGTCAAAGGGATTCATTGAATATATTGACACTGAGGAAGAAGAGACCACTATGATATCCATGACCATACATGTAAGTTAACTTTTGGAAAAAAGTCTCTTGCTCAAGTACATCCATCAGCCAATTCAGTTGGAAACTGGAAGCATCTGACAGAATTTGCTAAAATCCGTGTCAGGATCTTGTACAAGCGAGGATTAATCCAGAGGAAGCATATTCTGATACTTACACCCATTGTGAGATCCACCCATCATTGATTTTAGGTGTTTGTGCTTCTATCATTCCTTTTCCTGACCATAACCAGGCAAGTCAGTCAATTTCTTGTTTGAGGAAATTTGTCGGTGGCATGGTACCTGCTTGTATTTAATTATACATATTTGTTCTTGGTGGCTTGGTGCTATTAGTCCCCACGTAACACTTACCAATCTGCTATGGGAAAGCAAGCCATGGGAATTTATGTCACCAATTACCAATTTCGAATGGTACGTCTTTTTTTCTTTTTCATTCTGCACTGTTTTCTTCAATTGTTACCTTTTGCATTATTTCTACTAATTCATGCCTTTTGTCCATCCCTTACATATTCAGGATACGCTGGCTTATGTTCTCTATTATCCCCAAAAGCCACTTGTTACTACAAGAGCCATGGAGCATCTTCATTTTCGGCAACTTCCTGCTGGCATTGTAAGTATCTGATTATATATTTGTGTTGCTTTTTTTTCCCACAAGAAGCTATGTTTATGGCTTTCTTTCTCTCTCTTTCTGCCTTAGAATGCTATTGTTGCGATTGCTTGTTATTCTGGATATAACCAAGAAGATTCTGTTATTATGAACCAATCATCAATTGATCGTGGATTCTTTAGATCACTTTTCTTCCGTTCATATAGGTAAGCAAGTTGATAACACATTTTGGCTTATGTGGTTCTTCTGATACTTGATTGAACTGCTGACACCCTTTTTTAACTCACAGGGATGAGGAGAAAAAGATGGGCACACTTGTTAAAGAGGATTTTGGTCGCCCAGACAGAAGTAACACAATGGTGATGACTAGCATTCAATACTTGGCATTCCCTTGCTGCTACTTGTTGAGCATTAAACAAACAACTTTTTTTACAGGGCATGCGCCATGGCTCTTACGATAAATTGGATGATGATGGTCTTGCACCTCCTGTAAGGATACTTAATTCAGTTGTGGTTTTTTTGCCAGTTGCGAGAATTTTATTTTGAATGCATTTTCTTTTATTGCATTATTAGGGCACAAGAGTTTCAGGGGAGGATGTGATCATTGGAAAGACGACTCCAATCGCTCAGGAAGAAGCTCAGGGACAGTCTGCACGCTACACGAGGCGTGATCACAGCATAAGTTTACGTCACAGTGAAACTGGAATGGTGGATCAAGTAAGCTCTTATTATTTGAATTGCCATGTTTTGATTGAATTATGGTGCCTGTTGCTTTCATCATGAGAGCTGATTAATCAAAAAAAAAAAATTCCCATTGTAGTATCTTATCCTATCAGAGGAAGTGTGGATCATATAATTACAAGTAGCCAGCTGTTTGAAATAAAAACATGTTGCACATAAATTTGAAAGTTGTTTTTCCCCAACTGCAACCTGCCTGCCTTTTCTGATTGCTTTTTGTCTTTTGCAGGTTCTGCTTACAACAAATGCTGATGGGTTGAGGTTTGTGAAAGTAAGGGTCAGATCTGTCCGCATACCTCAGATTGGAGACAAGTTTAGTAGTAGGCATGGTCAAAAGGGAACTGTTGGCATGACTTACACACAAGAAGACATGCCTTGGACTGTGGAAGGCATCACTCCTGATATTATTGTCAACCCACATGCTATTCCCTCTCGAATGACAATTGGACAGCTTATCGAGTGTATTATGGGAAAGGTTGCAGCACATATGGGAAAGGAAGGGGATGCCACACCATTTACTGATGTCACTGTAAGTTGCATTCCTCTGAAATCTTAGGTTACAAGATTTTTGGGTGAAAGATTTGCTAATTTCCTAAGTGTATTTTCTGTTCTCCAAAGTCTTGCAAGATTTGGTTCATTGCTTGTTTTCTTTAAATGTTGTCCGTTGTCCAGAGGCTTGCTGTGGAATTCTATGATCGTGACACATACACTATCAAATAGAAAATGATAAATTGTTAGGTGTTGACATTTAGAAAGTAGATCGGGAAGGCATCAGATTAGAATTTTAAATAGCTTCATTGGTCATGTGTTTTTCTTCCCTCATTATATTTAATGGTAGATTTTATGGGGTAAGTTGCTGTATTAACTGACTGTAGAGGGACTTCCTAATCCTGATTTCTCACTTTGCATTTGTGAGAACAATCCTTAACAAGTTTTTGTTATGTATCCACAACTAAGTATTTGCTTTTGGATGCCTCTTCTTTGTAGTATTTGGAAAATAATCCTGTGCCGCTGTTTTTTCTGAGTTTGAGCACCATGGTAGTCTGTAGTTTATTTTTCTTGCTGTTTGATTGAATCTCTCCAGTTTGTTTCTTTGAAATTGTCTCATTTGGTTATTTGATGTATTAGGTGGATAATATTAGCAAAGCTCTTCACAAGTGTGGGTATCAAATGCGAGGGTTTGAGACCATGTATAATGGTCACACTGGGCGCCGGCTGTCAGCAATGATTTTCCTTGGTCCCACTTATTATCAAAGGCTAAAACATATGGTTGATGACAAGATCCATTCCCGTGGAAGAGGCCCTGTGCAGATCCTCACAAGGCAGCCTGCTGAAGGAAGGTCACGTGATGGTGGTCTCCGCTTTGGTGAGATGGAACGAGATTGCATGATAGCACATGGTGCCGCACACTTCTTGAAAGAGAGGCTATTTGACCAGAGTGACGCATATAGAGTCCATGTCTGTGAGCGTTGTGGGTTGATAGCTATTGCAAATCTCAAGAAGAATTCTTTTGAATGCAGAGGTTGCAAGAACAAAACCGACATTGTTCAGGTAGTTTTCTTCATATATTTTTCTTGATCGTGCACTTTGCGAAACTCGTGCTCTTATTCCCACGTTTCAATTTACTAAAAGCTTTCAACATTTTCCCCAACTGCGATTTGATTTTGATATGCAGGTGCACATTCCTTATGCCTGTAAGCTACTCTTCCAAGAGCTTATGGCCATGGCCATAGCTCCTAGAATGCTTACAAAAGATATTAAACAGGCCAAGAGCCAGAAGAAGAAGGGAGCTTAATTACTTGATGAAGGTTAAGAGTGACTTCCATGCTCGCAGGGCATGTTGGACGTTTATAATTGACTCAAACCTACCTCATAACAATGATGTTCTTGTATAAATATTATGTCAGTAGCAATTTTGTTAGCATTGGATGATGGGTGCCGTTGAGTATATAGAGTATTTAATCAACTATTGCTTTTCTGAGCCCAGTTTGTATTTCAGGTCTGTTTGTCCCACTGAAAGCTCTAAATTCATTTTACAGAGTGTCGTCGATTCAAGTTCAAGTTAGTCACGGAACTGCTTGCAAAATGAACTTGTGAAAGGTTTTTTAATACTCGCACTAAAATTGCTGGCCGCTTTTTGGTTGCTTTGAGATTTAAATAGAAACAGGATGTCTGCTAGATCAAAATTCATTTGGTTACAGAATTCTTGGTTGTTTTATTATATTATTATTTTTCCCTAATAAATCTACTTGTAATGGAATCTGTTACGTTGCCTAGTAAATTAACCAATTTATTTATTCTACCTAAATAAATAAATTTTGAAACTAATTGATTATTTTTATTTCTTTGATAGAATTAATTTGAAATTAAAATGAATAAATATTAATATTAATATAATTATTTTAATTCTCCATACAAAAATTCTGATTTTAGCCTTTTGTTTTAAAAAATTAGTAGCTTAGATCCCCGTTCTTCTTCATTCAAAAACACACCAATAGCCTTAAAATCTATTTATTTTTTTATTTGAAAAACCAAAATTTCTAAATAGAAAATGAAAATTATGATATTAAATTTTATTTCTAAAATTTAAAACTAGTTCCTTAGAAAAAAATTAAAATTGATTATTTATATCAAATGTTATTGAAGTTGAGGGCATTTAAGTTATGTTATTTGTTTTATATGCAAAATATATAGGAAACCTTAAGAAAAAAAGAATGACTTGATTACAAATATATCAAAGTACAAGAAGATCAAAACTAAAATTAAGAGTACATGAACTAGTATAAAGTAGAAAAAGAATTAAAAAATAGTACTTTTATGTGGTAAATAAATAAACGGTTAGCTAAATAATAAATAGAACTTATAAAAAAAAACAATAATAAATCCTGCATAAATTAATAAAATATTAACCAAAAACTTTAATCATTTTTAAATTTTTTAACTTAAAGAAGTTCTAAAGTAGATAAAAAAATTCAAAAAGAATTTAGCTATAGATAAATAAAAATAGGTAAAATGTTTAACAATTTTTTTAAAAAAATTTACAATATTTTTTTTTTCAAACAATAATAAATCCTGCATAAATTAATAAAATATTAACCAAAAAATTTAATCATTTTTTAATTTGTTCTTCTTTTAAAATAACTTAAAGAATTTTTTAAAGTAGATAAAAAAATTCAAAAAGAATTTAGCTATAGATAAAAAAAATAAATGTTAGACGTCGTGTTCAAAAAAAAAAAAAAAAAAACTCGTAGCGACTAAAGCCATAACCGTTGTTGTTAATTGACGTTGTGAACGACACCAACACTGCATTGTATATCTCATTCACAAAGAAGTCCCTCTTGCTTGCCTCTTGA
>Ga0307517_10011413_pt1 | contig 12309 bp, 6 predicted proteins | sample 23_EM_MG_FD_194515 | JGI IMG/M metagenome (GOLD analysis project Ga0307517, IMG submission 194515) | Populus trichocarpa ectomycorrhiza microbial communities from riparian zone in the Pacific Northwest, United States - 23_EM | ecosystem: Host-associated > Plants > Roots > Unclassified | place...
ACCTTGTACTCAAGACTTGAGAAGGAAGAAAAAATGCAAGGAAAGTTCTTCCACTCATCGAAATGTGATCTAAGGATTTCCCTAGCTTTGTCCTTCAAATATGGTGCACAATCAGCTTGAAGCAACATAAACAGCTTTGGCACAGCTTTAACATCCACCATTTCTTGGATCACCATGCTTGTTCCTGAGAATTTGCATATCAATGAAAGGATCAGAATGGCCCGATCACTGACTTCTGGGGACACCCTTAAGATTCTCTTTGCAACCACAGCAATGCTGCCTCCATGACTTAGGAATTGTGCTCTTCCCTCAGCACAACAACATAAATGAAACAATACACCCAAATTGAGCTCTGTGGTTCTCCTTTCAGGAGATCCCAATTCAAGCTCTATGAGCTCAAAAACTGCACCAGATTCAACCATCATTTTCCGATTTCCTGCCCAAGGGCAAGCATCTAACAGCACTTCCAAGGCATCTTTAATACCTTGCTGGGTGATTTTCTCTCTCAAAACACCAACAATCCTCTCAAAGAATTCAGGTTTAAGCCTCTTTAGCACACTAGAACTCGCATCTTCAAGGAGTATTCTCAACACTGAAACTGCATGGGATTTAACAGTGGCATAATTATCCATTTTGTACCCTAAAAGCCACGTCAAGGATTCGATAATCTTACCATTTTCACAAAGAAACACCCTCGATTCACTTCGGGGAATTTTAATTAAACGTAATATACTGAGAGCTTCTTGAATACCAGAAACTTGACCATTCTGGAAACACGATACGATGAACACTAACAAGGCCTTGGGCAAGCCAGCATCAACCATGCACTTCCTGTTCCTTTCATTCTCCGCTGCAAGTACTTCCATTTGTGTAAGAGCTTCGATTTGCAACTTATGATGGGAAAGGTTTTTTATGAGTTTAAGGACATAGGCTTTGTCAAGGCAGGGCTTAGGGGTGGGGATTCGATCAACACCATGTGATGCATTCTCAGTGCACCAAGCTTGGATTAATCTGCGTAAGGTGTGGTTAGGGGTTAAATCTGAGTCCTTTGGCAAGGACTGTTTGGTAACTGGACATGTAGTGTTTTCACTAGTGAATAGCCAACGCTCGATGCTTTCTCGATCATATGTGATGCCAGTTATGGTTGTAACTGGGTCTTTCATGATTTGGAGATAGATTGGGCAGATAAAAAATCTTGGAACTTCAATATCATCCATGAAATGATACTGAAAGTGCCACCAAAAGTAAAATATATGTTTGTGTGTGTGTAAAGAAACAGATTATTAGTGAAGATTAGCTAGCTAGGGGGCTGCAAAACGGAGAGATTGATGATAAATGATCAAATGTGGAAATGACAAATTTTTTTGTCTATGGATTGGTAAGAGAAAGCGCCGAGCTAAATTATTGAAAACAATTTAAGAGAGAGAGAGAGAGGGAGAGAGAGAGAGTGTGGGGATTGGTCGTCTCTCTTACTGGTCATATTTTCATGGGGAATTTTGATTAGTACATTCTACGGAGGCGTTCGGTGGTCAAAGAAAGAAAAAGTTGAAGGTTTTATCTGTATTCGAGTTCGCACGTAACCGCCAATTTTACAACCATACAAAATTATCCCTTTTTATTATACACTCAAAACTATTAGAGCTTCTCCACGGGGAGATGCGAATATAAAATAGTATTTTGAATTGAATAAATATGGTTTTTTTTTTATTATGTATATTTTAATGGAAAAAATCATTTAAAAAATCAATGGTATAGAAAAATAAGTGTAAAATAAGAATGAAAGAGCTAAAATAATACTTTTTTTTTTTTTGGATTTCCACTTAACACTCCCCTTGTTGTTGCTGACGATGCAGTAATATTGTTTTTGAACAGATGGAATTAACCACAGAATGGAAACCTGTTGTCCCTAACTATGCACGAGGGAAAACTTGTGAGTTTATTTGTTATTAAAATTAAAAAAAAAAAAGGGACTCGCCTTGGTTCTGTCTTTAATCAATTGCGCTATTTATCCTATGTCTTTTAATTTCTTTTCGTTGTTCCTTGAAATTATTTTTTTGTTGCTATTTATCATTGCCCTTGATGTTTATATCAACTTGTATGCTATAATTCATTTTTATTTGCATTATATTGCACAAGGTCTTTTGGAGTGTTTCACTACTAGAAATTCAACTAAAACCAACGGACTTATCGATGAAATTTTTCTGTCAGGAATTTGCGGTAATATTTGCTAATGGATGTAACTCCCTAGGTAATGCTGTCGGTTTTACCGACAAAAAAATTCTGTCGATATATAATATACCGACAGAATTACCGAGGGACTATTTAGAATATTGAAAAAAAAAACAGGTTGATGACGTGGAAGTTTTTGCAGGCGATTTTACCGACAGAATTACCGAGGAAATCAAACCGGGATCTTCGTACAATGACGTGACTCCTTCACCGAAAGAATCGCTGATGTAATCACCAACAAAATATTTTCGTCGATGATTTCATCGATAAAAGTTAATGTATCACCACGCTGCTGACTCTCTTCTCCCCTCCCCTATTTCTCCTTTTTCTTCCCCCACCCCTGCATCTAAAGAAACTGCCCCACCCTCCAGTTGCAAACACTCACCCCCCTAAACTATCCCCATCTTCTCAACACAAGTCATTCTTCTTTAACCTTTGTAGTCACAACATCCGTGTTCTGATTTATTGTAGATTTTGTCATTTTTTGTAAGTAAATCTATCTTTTTTTAATTTTAACATTAAAATGTCAATTTTATTATTATTTAAATTTTTTTTTAGTATATGTATTTTGTTAGTATATGTATATGTTTTATTGTTTTTTCTCAAACAAACTTGTAGTATGAATGTATAATTTTGTACTTGTTATGGTTTGTTTTAGATTTTATAAAATTATATTTGTTTGTAAATTGTGGAAACTTATGTTGAATTACCGAATTAGATGTGTTATGATGAAATAAATAATAGCTTGTTTAACGGGTCTGTTTTAATTTTTATCAATTTGCGGAGTTGTAATTTCAGTAAATTTATGTGTATAAATTTGTATGGACATTGATAATTGATAATGAATATTTAAGAGAAGTTTTAATTAGTTTGTTGGATAATCTTGAGTTAAACCAATATATTTGCAAATTTATTTACTTAACATAGTTAATTAATACATGTTGTCATCATTAATTTATAGAGGTTCGATAGAAATCATGGATGGTCGTTCATGGATGTATTGGGATTCACCACAAGAAGTGCGGAGGATGGATTATTATAATGAGGTTCAAGGTTTTATTAATTTTACAACATCTATTCCGAGAAATTTTAGTGGAGGCGGTATAAAGTGTTAATGCAGAAAGTGTAAAAATAAAAAAGTATCTGCATCCAGATATTGTAACGATACATCTTCTACACAAGGGATTCATAGAGGATTATCTGTGTTGGTATGCACATGGAGAACTATTTGTTCGTTGAGAGCATGGTAGAAAGGATGGTTGGGTTAACTTCTAGTGCTAGTAACGTGCATGGAGTTGTAAATGACAACAGTAATCCTTACAAGAATATGGTTATGAATGCAATGAGAATGAATCAAGGTAATATTAGTCAATGTTCAATAATTATAGAAGAAAAACATACTGCAGATGCGGCCGGGTTTTATGATCTGTTGAAAGATTCTGATGAATTATTATGGAATGACTACACGAATCATAGTAAATTATCGGTTATATATATGATTTTTTTTCTTTATTTTATGGTTAGAAACATTTTATTATCATTTTGAAAATGAGATGAAATTGAAAAATATGAAATTTTAGGTATAAATAAAATAAAATCAACTGGTTTGTGGCATATATATTGTTAATATTTGCAGGTTTGAAAAATTTAAGTAGTCTCCAGTATAGGGGAGGTGCTGCCGAATTGTTTTAAATAATCGAATTTGATTATGTAATTATTCGTTCAATTTGTTTAGATGTGTAGAATGAAATCAACAGCACGTCGTCAGCATATGGTTGTAACTAGTTCTTCTAGCAACGAGGATGACTTGTCCTTAGGTGCTGATCAAAAAGAGGCACCTACGCTGACTCGCGATGCTATCTTTTCCAGCGCGGTTTCATAGCGCAGAGGCGGTGTGCCTTCACAGCGGGGTCAAATCACCCTCAAGTACGAGGCACAATGGAAGGACGACCTTTCAATGTAAGTTTGTTTTAGTTTTTTTTTTTACTTATAATATAATTCGTGAACAACCAATTAAGGTTCACAAACATTGAGGCTACCCAAGTAATAACATCGGTGTTTAAATCATCGATGGACATTCCATTATTTCAATGGAGTTAGGTTTCGAGACATCCTGATTGGCGACCTAATATCGATGTATGGTTTCAAAGTTTTGAGGTTGGTGTTAAATTCTAATTTTATTTATTTTTAATAAATTATTAGTTTTATTTTAAATAAATTATTTATACATAACACAAATTCGAGTGGGATAGTGTGCATAACAATGTTGCGAGAAGGGTGTCGGAGAATCACGCGACAACTAGGTAACATCGAAAACAACACGATATTTGTTTTTTTTAAAAAAACTATGTTTTAAAATCTAGTTTGTCATTATGGAAGGAGGTTGCGTGATTTTTTGTATGAAGTGCATAAAAAGCCAAAAAAATACGCTAGATATATCGGTCTACAATGTTGGAATGACGTGGCGGTTTGGATAGATTTCAAGTCGTCATACATCCCGGAGGATATATGGCAGCAATATATCTAGCACATGATGTCTAAGAGGTTCACACGCTCACAGTCCAGTACCGACAATTGGAACCGGCAAATTCATGGTTCGTTGACCATGCACACTAGCGGCTCCGTTCCGTTCACTGCGTATACGAAGCAGATGGTAATACTAATTTTAATGAAATCTATCGTTAATTATATTTTTGTTATTTATAAATATATTTAACGTGCACCATTTTTTTTCATATAAGCTACGTCTCTTGGACGTCAGCTGAGCCTAATGGAGCTGTTTGTGGAGACGCACGTGCAGAGTGAAGACCACCAAAAGGGGTGTAACAGTTCATCGACAACCGCGCTTAGCACTTCGTGGTATGTTCATTCAACCATTTTATTTCATATGTTATTATTTTCTTGAATTGAATATGATGATTTTTTTTTTAATTTTCAGGAGACATATAATAATTAGTTGAGGAAGAGATACAAGGACGATCCTTCGACCCACCCGGATTTCGATTTGGATTTGTGGATGAAGGCAAGATCATTTGGTGGACCCGATAAAAATCGGGTGTACGGACTCTCTAACACTACAAACGATAACTTGTGGGCAACTCATAGTGTCTCAACCGTTGGGAGCTCCCAATCAGTATTGAGCACCCAGTATGAGGAGATTGTGGCCTTGAAATAACACACGACTTATCTCACCCAGCAATATAAGCAACTCTCGGCGGATTATGAACAACTCCACTAGATTGTTATGGACATAAGATCATAGATGGGTGGTACATGTGCGCCTCCTTTTTGACCGTTTGGTCTCTAGAACGACCAGCCTCTTCCTCCACCTCCAGCTCCGCCATTGATCTGGTTCAATTTTTTTTTTTTGGAAACACTCTAAAATTGTAATGAATATTTTGATGAATATTATGTAATTTTATTTTTAATATTTTATAAAATTTTATTTGCTTAATTGATTTTTTTACTATTATTCTATGCAATTTTATATTATTTATTCTACACAGTTTTGTTTTTTAAAAATATTTTTAAACCATCACCGACAGATTTGCAAACGATATTATACCGTCGGTATTTTACAGAGAGTTGCAAAATATTTACTGCATATGTCACAATCACCGATGTCTCTACAAACGGAATGAGTTTGTTGGTATTTCACATAGAGTTGCAAAATATCTATTGCATATGCCACAATCACCGACATCTTTATTCTGTCGTTAATTTTACCGATGGAACTACAGGTGGAATGAATCTGTCGGTATATTTCCAGTGGGAATGTTTTTTTTTCATGCATTTTCTGTTAGTAAAACCATTTGTTTTTATTTTTTTTACAAACTGAATTAGCGACAGAAATGGGTTACCGATGAACGTTATTCCAACAAACGTATTTCATCGATGATTAGTTAGTAAAATTTTTACCGACGAATAATGTCCGTCGGTAAAACTGGTAAATGTTGTAGTGTTTGATATGTGAATCAAACATCAGTTTTATAAAAAGAATCTTAATTTATTGTTGGGAAAAAATTGAAAGAATAAGGAAAAAAAACTAACCAAAAAAAGAAAGAAAAGGCATTTCATATTTATTGATAAAAACTACAGTTTATTACCTAAAGTCTCAAATTTCTACATATTTGAACTGTTTGTGAATTTTATGTTTAGGACCTAAACTTCTTTTTGTTGATTCTTTGACATTTATGTGTTTAGAGATTAGAGAGAAATTTGGCTTGAAAATAAAAAAGAGAAAGGAGAGAGAAAATATTCAATCGATCACATTTCAACAATAAAAAAACCAATCTTTGTATCGATGGGTTCGTCTTAAAAAGTGGAGTTCCACGTGGGTAGTTTGAAACTTTCATCTTACCATAAGAAACAAATCCAAACATGGGAAGGTCTTTTTGAATCGACCTGTTATTTTTTTGTTTTTGAATTGATTTATGGTATTTGAGGTTCAAAATAGATTTAATTGGGTTTTTAGGTGTTTTCAAATGAAAACAAATTAAAAAATAAGTTTTTTAGGTAAAAGAATCCAAAATATGACTTTCTAGCCATTTTCTATGGCTTAAATTTAAACTATATGATGATGCAATGACATGTCATTTATTTTATTAAAAACATTGGACAGACGATACACATTTAAAAAAGAAAATCAAGCCCACAAGCCTGACATTGTAGAGTTAGGCACACTTGGGCTCATTTTATTTGGGCTAGGCTCGAGGGTCAATCCTTCTAGGCTCAATGTTTGGCTTTTTTTTATATTACCCTGTAATTTGTTTTAAGATTTTTTAATGAAATTCATTATGAATAAAATAATTAAATTGATAATTTAAATATTATCCAATTTTACTATAATTTTCAAATAAAATTACAATTTTTTTTATTTTTATTTTAACAATTACTTTGTGAATTATTATATATGAAACTATTTGCAAGATTTATAAAAACAATATGCTTATGAATATTAAATTCTAATTTTTTTATATAATTTTATCAAATTAATTACTTTTTTTATTTTTTTCTCTTATCACGTGTAATTTATACCAACTCATGAATTTTTATGCTTTTTTATTGAAGGTTGTTTTTCATATCATGATAAGTTTCTATATAAAAAATCAATGATTCTCATAAAAAAAATTATATTTTTGTCAAAACATATAAGAAATAAATGAAAAAGAAAAGAGTGTTTTGATTGAAGAGATATATTTTTTCCTTTATAATTCAAATTTTTATGAATAGTTATTTTGATGCCTTTAGTTTTTTATTTAAAAATAATGCTTCGAATAAAAAGACATGTTTTTGTAAAAAACAAAATACAATAATAAGAAAATTAAGATTCACCTATAAAATATTTTTTTTAAAAAAAAATTATTATCTTTTTTGCAAATATATATTTCCAATACTTCAACCTATCTAAATAAAAATAGGTTTTAAAGAATTTATTGCAACATCAAATGAGCAAAAACCTAGTAAGAACTACAAAACAATGCTTGTGACTACTATGCAACAACCAAAAGAAATTGTGTCTTGTCTCATCATTGGAGAAGAGATCTCCAATAATAAGATATGTCTCTTTTATTATACAACAACAACATATGTCTCTTTTATTATTAGAGATCTCATTGAAACATAATCTACACATGTCTTTTTTATTATCTTTTTTATTATACAACAACAATAACAATTAATAAACTAAAGTGAGTCTCAAATCTACACTGAATTTTTTATATATATAACTAAGAGGATATTTCTAAAATCAACCAAAAATATAATGCTAGAGTATATTCATGAGTATAAAATATTTCTTGTGTTGAAAAGAAAAACCATAATAACCATTTTAACCTTTAGATATTTCAGATCCTGTGTTGTTTTATGATTGAAAAATATAGGATAATGGATTATCTCTATATTTCTGAAAAGTAGACAATGTTGGGGAAGATGATTTGGGTTTTTGTGGTGTGAAACAACTTGTAGATGCATTTATAAACCACATAGTTTGGATCCATCATACATCTAGTTTGATGAAAATAACCATAACTTTTGATTTAATGCTTTGATCGTGCTTAAATTTTTCTAGAAAATTCCATAGTCATAGTTTTATAATCATTCGAGGTTAGGAAGGCTCTCAAATTAGGGCAATAAGATTTTTCTTTAATTTATAATTATTTTCAATGTTATTTTAATTTTTTTTTTATATAGGCTAGCTTAATATTCATACATTATAAATATTTAGGGTGTTATTTTTCAAGTTATTTTTATGAATTATTAAAATTCAAAATAGATTAAACAAACTTCCTGTACAATTTAAGGTTGTAACCCAAGGCTTAGAAACCTTGATTTTCTATTTATTATTATATGTTGCATCAATTGATATCAGAATTGGTTGTCAGAGATGGTAAGAACATCATCCAACCCCGCGATGTAGGAGTGAAGACCATCTAAAAACTATATGACAAGTATCTTCTTTCAGATTATGAACAATACTTATTTTAGCGATATCAATACTATTTGCAAGAAAATAAATTCATCAATGAATATATTACTAAGTTTTAAAAGCTTGCAAAACGTAACATACTAAATGAGATAAAACGTTTAGTAGGTTACAAGATTTCTAAGATGATTAAAGCCAATAATATGAGATAATTAGAGTATAAATGTTGTGTACACTTTCAAAGGCATATAATATGACAATGAAGGTTGAGGTGTTACTAAAACAAAAGCTAATAATAATGAAAAATTTCATCCTTTCTAGAGATCAAGCAATAAGATAAGTAAATTCAATGATGTTGATAAGTAAAACATAGTTTAAACATCATAGCAATCTCTTATTAGACAAGATGACACTAAGAATGATAGATCTTCAAGAAGGAATTCTGAAGTGATGAAAATAAAAGACCCTATGCCAAACCAATTATGAGGAGGCATGACATTATTTTAATGATTGTAAAAGACAAAATCAATCAATATAATTGAGGGACAATATAAACTAGAACATTATAAAGGCATAGATAAGCTATACAAGCCTAACAGAGATGATGAGGAAGATTAATATAATTATAATGACAAAGGTAAGGTCTACGAGGTTAGAAAGATGGTAATAATACTGAAGGTTTTCAAGGATTTCAAGCAAAATAGGTTGTTTTGTATATGATGCACCATAAATAATAACTTTTTTCTTTAATTATTTATAGTGATAGCTTGAAAAATATTATTGGAAAACATAACATTAATAAATTAAAACTGTTATTCAAGCCACATCTTGAATCGTACAAAATTGGATGGATTAATGTAGATATATTGGTAGAGACTGTACTAGCATAATATATTCAGCACGTGATGTCCGAGCGTTTCGTGCGAAAGTCATAATCTGGTGCAGAGAACTGGAATAAGTAGATTCACAGTTCTATTACCACGCACACTGACAGATCTATTCCGTTCGTTTTGCATGCGAAGCAGATGGTAAGATTTTTTTTTATTACTTCAATTTTTAAAATTGTTATTTTATATGAATATATTTAACTAACAACAATTTTGTTTTGTAAGCTACGATTCCTAGACACGAACCAAGTTAATGAAGCTTTTTGTAGAAACGCACGTTCAAAATAATGACTGTTGAAAAGGGATGCAATAGCTTATGGATAGCTGAGATTAGTACTTCATGGTATGTTGGACTTTAACAATTTCTTTTCTGAAGTTATTTTTTTTTAATTTGCTGACTTTTTTTTTAAAGGAAACATAGTTGCAAGAGAGATACAGGGACGATCTTCGACCCAACCGAAACTCGATCCAAAACTATGATTGGAGGCAGGATCGTCCAGTGAACCTAACAGAAATCGGGTTTACGGTATTTCAAACACTATGGCTGAGGACTTACAGAGGGCTCAAAGTGTTTCAACTGTTGGATGCTCGCAATCGATTTTGAGAACTCAGACATCGGAGTTCAAGGCAATTTTAAACTAGCGAGTTAAAGCTTAGACGACCTATCTTGCTGCCGAGTCATAAATGAGTGGTACATGTGCTCCCCTTTATTGGTCTTACGATCCCGAAGGAGACCCGCCTCCTCCTCCAGCCCCTCTATTCTAGATAAATTGTATTTAAACTGATAAATTTTTAAATATATAATAAATATTTGATTTCAATTTTAATTTACCTTCTTTGAATTATTTAATTTGTTTTAATTATTTTGTACTAAATTTACCAATGATTTTCTCGACGGATTAAGTTCGTTAGTATATTCTAGAGAGTTGAAATAGAATTACAGGAAATGCCACTGCCATCGTTTAATCATCGATGAAATTAAACCTTTGGTAATATTAAAAAAATGATCGATGGAATTACAAACGAACTTTTTTGTCGGTGAAATGTCATATTCACATATGAAAATACTGACGGAATAAAATGGATAAATTTTTTTTGTTTGGCATGCTTTTTATGTCTATAAATTCATTAGTGATTACATTACTGATGAAATGACCTATAAAACAAGAATCATCGAGGAAAGTTTTTTTTATGAATAATAACTATTTATGAGCCCGTCGGTAAAAACCATGTTGATGGAATCATTGTCTAACTATCAAGAGTATATTCCGTAAGTAAAATATAAAATTTTGGTAGTTTTTATTAGAAAATCATTAATAATTATAGGATTATATTTTTATGCCTATTTTGGTTTTTCTATATGTTTTGTTGGGCTTTTTCTAGTTTTTTTATTTAAATAAGATAATTTTACTTTTTTTATTTTTTTATTCAGAGTTATCTAATTTTTTATAAAAAAAGCTTTTTGATAAATAAAAATTAAATATTTTAATCATAAATCTAATATAACTGAGATGCTTATTAATAAAATCTCCGGTCATATTCTACAGCACCAAAGTTGCGCATTCGTTCTAGAGATGCATTATTTAGAAATTAAAATCGATCTGGATATAGTCATCGTGATGCCTATAAAGTTAACATGGAAATGCTCAGAGGCCAAAATTTCCAAAGAGACAAAACGTCATGGAAAGGCTCATTATTGAGTCAAAAAAGCATTCTCAACTGGTGGGTCTACGGCAACCAAGCTATAAGTTATTTGTGATTAATTTCATACGTTATCTTTGAAGATTTAAGCTAAATTTGTTTTTTAAATTATTATTTAAAGTTTAAATATTAAAAAAAAATATACGATATATTCTTATAATTACATCATTAATACAGTATGGACAGACTATAAAAAAAATTAATTTCTTTATAGGATGTGTAAAAACTAATTTCAGAATATTTTATTATTGATGTAAATGTGAATATATATTCTTTCGATTGTCTAAAAAAATTAAAACCCTAGAGGAGCTTGCTTCACCTTTGCCACCACCATCGGTCTTGATCCATCGAATTCATCTTCGTGATGAAGGAATTCACTACTTTATGTCATCACTAGCGTAGATTATTTACCTAATTCTCATATGTATGGCGAAGACGATCATCTATTGTAATGTTAAGATTTTCATCATATCATAATTTTTTTTATCTTAGAAATGGACAGATGCAAATTAAAGCAACTAATACTAATACTAATAAATAATAATAAATCTTGAGAGGTTAGTTCAACTAGTCAGGCATTGAGTTTATTTTTCAATGATCACGGGTTCGAATCCTCTCAGAGCCACTAGAGACTTACATGGTCGTTAGTTTCAGGATCTGTGAGATTAGTCGAGGTACATGCAAACTGACTCGAACACCAATATTAATAATAATAATAATAATAATCGAACTTAGAGTCACAAATAAGGAATCTTTAATCAAATATATATTCTCAATATTGCTTTTTTTTTTTTTGGAATTCTTTTGATGAATCAACACGTTCATTTTAATTGTAGCTCAGAAAGAGATGGTCAACTTTTAGATGCATGCATTTATTGTCTTCAGATTAAAATGCATGTATAGGCTCATCAGAACGTTGGTCCACTACGTACACCGAGGGGGGGGGGGATTTTCCATAGTTATTCAGAATTCAAGTCTGCCGAAAAATTCTTCATTTAAAGTTAATTTGTTGTCTTTAATTCTTGTATTTATGCCTAATTATGTTGATCCTTTGATTTTTGTCTCTAA
>Ga0307517_10011414_pt1 | contig 12308 bp, 13 predicted proteins | sample 23_EM_MG_FD_194515 | JGI IMG/M metagenome (GOLD analysis project Ga0307517, IMG submission 194515) | Populus trichocarpa ectomycorrhiza microbial communities from riparian zone in the Pacific Northwest, United States - 23_EM | ecosystem: Host-associated > Plants > Roots > Unclassified | place...
ACCACCCAAGAAAAGGAACTGTATGCACGCACTCTTGACTTGATTCCGATTTTGCTGCCTGTTATCGAAGGATGCGCTGAGAAGGAACGGGCATTTGAGCAGTTTGTGAAATTGGTACGCATACATTCACGTTTTCACATAAATTCTATTACTAAAAGTGGTCACTAGATCGGTGAAAGCGCGCTCAACTCACGTACCAGCGATATGCATACGGTCAAAGACAAGGTTCTTCTCTATATACCTGCAACAACCCCGTTGACACGTTTGAAACTCGATTTGGCCGTGAGCACTGACCTAAAAGCCAAACGCGGGTGGAACGATCCTCAGTGCACGTCGCTTCTGATCCCTCCAAGGTTTCAAGATGTGTTTTTTGCTGATCCATTGTAAGTACTTTCGGTTAACTTGCACCTCGCAGACCTGACTTTGAGTTTGATTCAGGACCTTTATGTCCAAGGCTCGAAGCTCTCAAATCAAGATTCGTGCAACAGAATTTCCGTCATTCTTGTACGCCGACCCTTCGAAGTTTGATAAGGACAAGCCTCACCGTGGGCTTCTGAGGGGTCCAATCCTTGTCCGCGTAAGTTTTTGGTCATTTTATCAGCCCTTATTACCACTCAATTGATTTTTAGGTTTTCCGATGTATTTTCACTGGCCCAAGCACGGCAATGCAGAAGGAAGCTCGAAATCCTTCAAAATCACAGGCAGAGATCCATAATATTATGTCGGTTGAACCCTTTGGCATAGTTTATGCCGCTGTCCTAGTACGTTCTTTTCTACTTGTCTTGTTCCTTTCTCAATCATGCCAGACTCGGCAGGCTCTTTCGTCAACTGCATGGGGCCCGAAGGATCTTCACTTCGATTACAGGGTGTTTACTCAGCAACTTCTCAGTCTGTTCAAGGATGGCGACAATCCCTGGGCGAAGAACCTGCTTAGCTGGTGGAATCGGTGTGTGATTGATCGCTTTTTCATATAATAGTTTGCTAAAATAAGTTATCTAGGCAAGTCTGTTTCAGAAAGGTCAAGAACAGCGACTTTGATGATATCGACGACTCTGGGGATGACGAAAACATTGTATCAGTTAACGATCTCCTCGCTCAGGCTGCAAAAGATGCCGACAATGATGGGAATAACAGTGATATCTATGAGGAGCTTGGATCCCCCCTTTCCGCAGGTAGCGCTCTTGCACCCGCTAATACCATCTATCGTAACACCCTTCTTTGTATTTTTCATGACACAGCTCAAGCCGCTCGAGACCGCTTGAGTGCCCAAGAAGATGAACCAGACAACCGCCGGGTTGATCAGGCAGATCCACCATCGTCATCGCCTTCCCTATCCTCATTGCCACCGATATCTGCCACCTCATCTCAAACTACCATGCAGAGCCAATCTCTTGGTCAGCGCTCTAGTAACGAAGACCCGAACCAGGATGACCATTCCACATCTTCGGCTGGAATCAACTCGAATGGAAAGCGTCCACATACTCAGATGTCAGTGGTTCACGACAAGGAGAACTTGGAACACCCAATACCGCCAGTACATGTATCAAACAAGAAAGCGAGAGGTGGCGGCCCAACCATGGCAGGAAGGGGTGGACCTCGTAAGAAATAGCTGGTATTGTCTGTATTGTCATGTAAAGATTGCTGATACATATTGCAATTATTGTCACAAATCCTAAGTTATGATAAGTCCTATACTGGTGGCTATCCCTCAAAACGGATTGACAGGCTATGAGGACCCACCAGACTTTTCGTATTGTCGCTCTTGCGCTGCCTTATCCGGTACGCAAGCCTTTTAGGGTTCGCAATCTATCCAATCCCTCAAAACGGATGGGCAAGTTATAAGGCTTACCCATCTTTTCAGCGCCATCACTCTGCTACTGCCTTATCCGGTACGCAAGTATTTTAGAGTTCACAATCTATCCAATCCCTCAAAACGGATGGGCAAGTTATAAGGCTTACCCATCTTTTCAGCGCCATCACTCTGCTACTGCCTTATCCGGTACGCAAGTCTTTTAGGGTTCGCAATCTATCCAATCCCTCAAAACGGATGGGCAAGTTATAAGGCTTACCCATCTTTTCAGCGCCATCACTCTGCTACTGCCTTGTATGGTACACAAGCCTTGTTGGCATTAGAATTCTTAGGGTACCTTATAAGAAATCCATCCGTTTTGAGGCACCTTGCAAGAGTGCATAAAGCTTACAGTGATTATGAGGCATTTTAACGCCTGGTAAGGACTTTTAGCCCCTTATATCACATTTACTTTTTTGCTGATGACATACCAGATTGGTGTTGTCCGTAGAAGCTTGATACACAAGATATCTCTCCGCCTCGAAATTTGTATTGAGGTAGAAGCAGAGTATGACTAGATTAGGATTAGTACGCAGATGGTTCCCGACTCTTACGTATACCATTGCTTGCAGAAGCATGCGGCAGCGATCTGACTCGTTCCTAGGCGATATCGTCTCGTTGATGATAATCGGTACGTAAGGCGTGTTCAATAAAAAATCGCTGTTGGGACTGTAAGATCGTGGATCACTTTCATTATCCACCTGTTTGATAATCATGGCCGGATCTGCAGAAACACCCCTTCGTGAAATGGGAATGTGGTAATAACCAAGCGAGATGGAACATACTTGTTATATAAAGGCAGATCGCGCAAGACGGGATCAACGAGGAACACGGTGAAGTGGCTCTCCTTGAAGTAAGAAGAATTCTCCTTGATTATGCTGACATTTGGAGCGCAGTCCTTGATAGCCGAGATATAGGCACGAACTTCGCTCGTATCTCCCGGTCCCTCTACTTCGTCGAAAAACCGTATAAAATGGTCACCTAGTGTAGCTTTCAGAAAAGCAAGTTGTGCCTGTGGACAGCATTGGATTGAAGATAAATGAGTCAGGAGGCATACAACGTTACCTCATCGCCCATAGGGAGCTCTCTCTTCTTAGCCAAGCATTCAAGCAGCGCATTCGTGTATGGAGGGAATACGACATTGGAAGTTGAAGACAGGCTTGGTTGCGTGTTATCAAAGGTGAAGTGTGAAAAAATGTTGTTATTCGGGAGTTGAAGGTCCTCTGGAGTCCATTTGTTGAATTCCTTGACGTATAGCGTTACATTAGCGATGTCGCCGACATGTTCGTCAACTTTTGCCAGGTCGTCGTCACCTGTAAAGGTATGCGTTATTTGGAGAGGACAAGCGAAAATCGGGCGAGCGCCCACCTGTTGAAGCACGGACAATGACATTTAGATGCTGCTTAACCACATTTCGGAAGATACCAGACAGCGGCTGCATGGGTAGCAAGGATTTTGCCTCGAAGACCTTCAGGTTCTTGACTTGCGTTACAAGGTTCGTATCTTCATCGATAGGTATGGAGACTTTCCATACGTCAAGGCTGTCGGCAGTGATGTGGTCGAACGCCGGTTTCTTCTCCTCCTTGATTGCTTTCTTGAGGGCCCCAACATTCTCGAATCTCGTCGCGATCAACTTTGACAGGAAATATGCGAGCAGAATCTTCGCCGAGGACCCAACAATTTAGCAGGAGCAGGGACGGCGCCGGAGTACCGACTACTGCAAATAAATAAGAGTTACAGAGAGAGGAAAAGACATCTGCGCTCACTGATAGGAGCCTTGATAACGACGTGGAGTGTTTCTTCGTCTACATCGCCAAAGATCCTGAGCAGTCTCTTCAATGCCCACAACGGTTTCTTCTCATGTAGCCTCAGGCCATTGACTTGGGCTTGAAGGTTCGTGTCTTCATCGATAGGTATGGAGACTTTCCATACGTCAAGGCTGTCGGCGTCGATGTGGTCGAACGCCTTCTTCTTCTCCTTGATTGCTTCCTTGAGGCCCCCAACATCCTTGTCGCGATCAATTTCGACAGGAAATATGCGGGTAGAATCTTCGCCGAGCACCCAGCAGTTGAGCCTAAGTGGCGTAGCCATGGATGAAGGTCCAAAAATATCTTTGTGATGTTCCTTACATATCTTCCCATCTCCGTCGCCAAACGTCTCCATCGAGCAGGAGGGACAACGATAAGTGCCCATTAGTGAGTTTATTATGGTTATTTTCTGATATTGTTTACTTACAGGCTACAGGATCTGCAGGGAAGAGGAAATCTCCCACTGCTTGATTTCAAAAGTTTCGACCCTTCTTGACATCATCCACCATTCGAGAAGACGACGGGTTTCGACCGTTGAATATTAGTTATTTAGGTGATTAAGTTGCAATTGAAACTGCCAAGATCAACATTTGGAGGACATGGCGATCTTTGTGCGGGTGAGTTTGTCCCACCCATTCCCGTCACCTGGGTCCTACGACTAGACTTAGCGTCGGTTATCCCGTCGTCTTGAACAATATTCCGTCTGAATGTAGTGCAAATATATTAGGTTTCGTTTCGTGTTAGTTGACCCAAGAAATGCGAGGAGCATGAGCATGCAAGGTGCGCCTTCGAAACTTTATTTTTCTTCCTTATATGATAACAGCCATAGAATGAGAGGCGGAAGCGGGTCCTTCCTCCACTCGATTCCCCTCGAAACCGACCCGAGGGGCGACCCCCTCCTTTGGCCTCTATTTTGGCACCAGGAGGCACGACCCTCCTCCACCCTCGCTCCCCTCGAAATCGACGCAAAGGAAGGACGACCCCTCCTACACCTCCGTTTCCCTTGATATCGACACCAGGAGGTGGATTATCCCTCCGCCACCACATTCACCTCTATTTCGGCGCCAGGAGGAGGCGTCCACCCGGTTGCACTCAACTCAATTTTGACGTTACGAGGAGGGGTCTTCCCTCATTCCCCTGATTCCCTTCGATTTCGACGCCAGGAGGAGGGGTTCGTCCCTCCAGTTCCATTCACCTCGATTTTGGCGCCCCCCGATCCCTTCGATTTAAACGCGAGGAGGAGGGACGCGAGGAGGAGAGAAGACCCTCCTCGAACCCGAGAGGGAGGTACCAGTCCTCCTTCACTCCCCGATTTCGATGCCAGCGACCCACGAGGAGGAGTCCTGCCCAAAAGGTACGTGTTTTTTTAATCGTATTGATATACTACTTCTTTTCCTCCAACTAAGCCCTAGGTTCTCCTTATTACCGCAAGTCTTCAGGTTGTTGTGGGTCTTCAGACCTTTCTGAAGTAAGAATGTCAGCTAAAGAAGAAGCGAGGCTTGACACAGTTTTGGTCTTGTCGATCGCAAACCTCCTTACCTCAACTTGGGCTGGTGGTCGTCTACGTGAGTTACAAGACTATTTATATGACAGCCGTCACAGACCCTCCACAGCCGCCCTCCACGCCCACCGCCCAAAAGTTCCTGTACGTCTCGTCTTTTCCACGCCGAGTAGCTTTCGTTGCCCATCATCTTCGTCGAACGATCGTCTAGGGGGTTGCATTTATGACGACGGCATGGCGAGCGATCTCAAGCACGCCTATGGTAATGGCTTCCAGATCGGTTCGCATACTCGGTCCCACAAGGATCTCGCCACATTGTCGCGCGATGAGAGTGAGTTGTGTACTGCTTCGTGTTCTTCCCCCAATTAGACAACGACTCAACGGAATTGTTTTTTTTTGATAGTAAACAACGAGATGTCGCGTACCAAAGGTTGGAACTCCCCCAACAATGCACGCATGAACAGTCACCGACCGACCCTTTTTTTGGTTTCAGCCGGTCACAGGCAAGTCATTGTCGATCGCAAACCTCTGTACCTCAACTTGGGCTGGTGGTCACCTACGTGAGTTACAAGACTATGACAGCACCGTCTCAGACCCTTCACAGCCGCCCTCCACACCGACCGCCCAAAGTTCCTGTACGTCTCGTCTTTTCCACGCCGGATAGCTTTCGTTGCCTATCATCTTCGTTGAACGATCGTCTCGACCGACCCTTTTTTTTGGTTTTGTAGATGCCATTCGAAGGATCATTGGTGGTACACCCGCCTTTACACGTCCTCGTAAGTAAACCAATCCCCTGCCTAATCAGTCCACAGTTTTGTTCAACTCGTTCATACAGCGTTCGGGTCATACAACGACGAGGTGTTGGACGTCGCAGGCCCGGGTTCACGTTCACAAACCATTGTCGACTGGGACATCGAGTAAGTTCTCACCTTTTTTTTGTGTTTTTGACCTCTGAGAACTCGACTTCTTATCAGCTCTGGCGATTCTGCGCAGCAGCAGACGTACGACGACGCGATGGGCAGACACCCGGCGTTGGAACATGAAATATATGGTGATTTCGCGTTCGTTATGTACTAGGCCCACTCCCGACGAGTGCTATATCTGAATTGGAAGATGGCATGCAAGAAGTTTCGACACCCGATCCTATCCCCCTTCGCCTTTTATTTTTCGCCACTACATACCGCTTGCCTACCTGGCAAACCGCATTTATCATTGCCCTCGCCTTCGCTTTTTGGTACCACACATTACACAGGAAGTTGCAGACGGCAAATCGACAGATTGAAGCTAAATAATTGAGTTATCTCCAGTTTTTGGGTTGACCACTGTAGTATCCTTTATTTCGGCTCAGACTGTAAATATTCACCACCGCAATATAACTGTTGTAAGTCCTTCTTGCCATTCTCAGGAATGGGAGCAAGAGGAGGAAGGACGAGCTGAGATTCATAACAGGGATGGTGGACGCCGAGGAGCAAAATGGGGTGTGTGAGACTTCATCGCTGTCAAGTACCTCATGGGTTTTTTCCGCGCTTCGCTGCTATGAGTGGGGCCCTTTCCAACCTTGGCGCTGGAAGAAGCAGGAGCAGCCTCGCCAATCTGTGGAAGACGTGCTGAAGGTGTGGTGCAACCAGCCAGAAAACCGATATGGGAAGAGGAGAGGAGGAAAAGACTGGCCGCATTCGGAGCGAGTGTGAGGGCGGGGAATGGCGACTCAGGCTTAACGGGATAATCGTCTACAGAGTACTCTGTTGCTGTGAACCCCAGCAGTATTGCTCACATGAACAAGCAACCATGAATTTGAAGTCAAACGTCTGGAAGAGACATCTGAACATTTTGCGTCGGTACTTCGAGTAGCGGACTCGGGAAGTAATAGGAATAAAGGCCCTGGATTCAGACTGCAGCATCTAGGAATTCCGTGTGGTGACGTGTCTGCAGTAGAGGAGGAGAAGCGGGAAAGGAAGAGTGACTTGAGGATACTATTGGAGTGTTCGTCGCTTCAAGTTTGATCGAAATATTATATTTTACCGAAATAACGACATTGGTGTGGTTTATTGTCGATGCGGTAGAGGTTGTGTGTGAACTACACCGGTTTTCCAATTCCTAACGATACCAATCAAACTAACCAGTCATCGTCCAAAATGTCTTCACAGCTATGCTCAATCTAGTAAAATATGAGTACACAAGACATCCAAAGCAGCTGGAACAGTACCCAGGATGCAAGTACGCCCGCTATCATGTCCGGCGGCAGGTCAGGAATAACCATGTTGACAAGAGTCTGCTGGGGTGCCGTTGAATATGCACAATCTGAAATCCTATATGAAGCTCCTTCGCCATTTGCATTGACACTAAGCACAAGAAACAGCCATTCATAACCGTTCGTCAATGTTCCCCGAATATGAGTTTTCCTGTCCAATCATTTTGAGCGATAGAATCGGAAATGAAGATGGGAACCACACTTCAGCTTTTTTGCAGCTGCATAGAGTTGCGTTAGGACCTGAGGGACATGATCATCGAGCTTCACATCCCGATCCTTCGCTTCGACAACAAAAAATCCCAACAACGACTCAATGTGTTGCGCAAGATTCCGCACCCCAGGGTGGTTCAAGAAGTATCCTGCATTCCGCACGAAATAAGAACAGGACAAGTAGATATAACACAACTCACGGGCCATCTTGACATCATTAGTGACAACAACAGTATAGTCGATAAAGCCGACTAGTACGACTTCAGACCCCGAAGCTGTCGGTACAGAGACTGGCGAGACATTATATTCGACGTTAAGTACCATTTGTTTCGTAGGAGGCAACATCGCTGATGCGCGATAAAGGAAGGCGTCGACCCAGGTGCGGGCGCTGGCTTCGGACTATCATTTAGCTTGAATTAAAAATCAAGCCGCAATAAGAAAGGTTGATGAATACGTACTGGTCTCGCGACAATACGAAGGAGCATGTCTAAGAATTGGTGCATATTCCTGGAGGACATGAAATGATCTGCTCCGGCCATTCTCGCAGCGTCGACGCGTTGAGCCACGTCATCTTTGAGAGAAAGTGGTGGCCCCGCGGTAATCTGGATGTCGCTCACGAGCGTCGAGCTGGCGGATGAGAACGCGTGGCTCTTGCCCTATGTAAATCACTTATATCTAAGAAGCAGCAAGAACGCACTTTCTTTGTACTCTTTATCTTGGAGTCCATCCATTCAAGAAGGCAGTCCAGCTGGGCGAGAGCATCCCTATCTATCTCCATCTCTAGCTCGCCACTTTCGAAATTGCTGTCATCAGGCTCGACAACATCTTCAGTCTTGATCGTGTCTCTAAACTTCTGAAGGACATGAAACGCTGAGATGAGCTCTATTCCGCTGCAACCGGAGCGGGTTTTACGCTTCTTGGATCCTCGCTCGGTAGACATAGCTATGGTTTGGTCACGGTCGACGGTCCAATCTTTGGCGCTTTCTCTTCAATCGAGACAGCTATCCCACGCTATGCTCTCCATCACACTTCTGCTAGATCCCGCCGTCTCTGCGGTATGATATCTGGCTCGGCTCAATTAATCATGACAGCCATGTTCGTACAGGTTTAAACTCGTTCGCGACCACAAGAACACCCCGGTAATATCTTTTGGGCTGATCGTCACATTGGTAGATCCCCAGGTGAGAACCTCCTTGCCTTCCATCACTTCTGCACCTTTTCTAACTCTCAAACCCGCGATAGAGTCCGTACTACGAGCCATTGCAGTTCGATTTGGCGGCAGAGAACTTCTTGGGGCGAAGATCTTATTTTTTGTTTGAAGTGCCACCATCACTGCTGCAGCGGTAACAACTCTCTCTTTCATTAATTGATCATTCCTTCCAGAATGCTGCTGGTGAACACAAACCTGCGGGTTAGGTTAAAACACCACGCCATGCGTTCGGCATGGCAGAGACCGTCAGTTATAAGGCAAATACCCCCCGACCTCGTAACAAGAATCCCAACCAAAAGCGACGTGCGGGCTCCGGAACCCACGTAAACGCCAACCACTCCAACACCGACGCCAACTCGATAGCAGGGAACCAACACTTGCTTGTCCCTTCTGCCGCGGTTGCAAGATCGCCTGTGGGGCGCCTAATTTTATTACTTCTCGGGTTCGCTAGCGAACCCGGATGTAAATGGTGTTAGTCGCTGCCATGTATGTATCCTGCCTTTGTTCCCTCCGCCCTTTCTCATGTTTTGACTTAGCTACGGTGCTGTGGTTTCGTGTCGCCCTAGCCCACTCGTGCGTCTCAATTTGCAACCATCCTTATCCTTCTTTACGTCGCACCAGCCCAGACACGCAATGAACCAAGACTTCCAGGCCGAAGTGGTAGCCGTGTGCAAAGACACAAGAAACAAAACTCGCAGAACGATGATTACCGAGCCTGCGTGCACATCGGCACGAAGTGAAGTACGGCATCCCGAGGGATCTCGAGCCCGACCGCACAACTCAAGAATTAACCACGCACAGCGGCCTCACACGCCAGTTCCGCCACGCATTGCCAAAATGTTACATCATTTCGTTGAAGAAAGGACCATGTACTTGGTCATGGAACACATCACGCTCCAGGAATTTCCTCCAGACATAGCGAGGATCCAAAATGGCTGTCCAGGGTTCCACTTCCTTCCAATCCCACGTTAGGTCCCATAGGTGGCGGCCGCATCCGCCATAAGTTCTTCAAGGAGTTCAAAGCGCCTATCAATTTCCCGGACGTTGGAATGCTGGATGCGTATCTGGAGGAGGTGCGGTCATGCTTTATTTTCTCGAGCGTCCACCACCGCTAACATGTCATCTGCACCAGGCATACGGCTTACTCTCTGTCGCAGCCCAGCAGAAGGTGCCTCCTGTCAGTGTTAGCGGTGAACGCCTCATGTTCACCCAGTCCGACATGGACGTCTCCAATTTTGGTGTTGACGAAAACGCGAGGACGGTCTAGGCCTGTTGCCCGAAACGTTTGTAGCCTATACACTGTCTTCGGACAAAATATTCGAACCTGGATATGTAGTGCAGCTAACTTTGACTATAGCATGGCACCGGTGGTCAGCAAAAATTAGACGGGGAGCATAAGTTGCGACGTGTGTGATCTCCAAGCTAAGCCAAGTGAGTAAACACATTTGCTTTCCATATAACGCATAGCTAACTTGGAGGTATAAGGCATGGGTTCGGGTTCCTCGAGCGTGTCGAACCCGCAACCGTCGTCTTCAGCCTTGGTCGTCTACCTCACGTTCATGTATCACAATTTGCAATCCACTCGACTTTCCCAGCCGTTATTTACCCCCAATTGCTATCTCGTCTCAATGTTCTGTATTTGTCTCGGCTTCCCATCCTTCGTGCATACGCTGTGATATATTGTCTTGCAAACTTCATCCAATCCAATAGGGATCCTTGTACAAGTAGTAGGTTGATTATTAAATTCATCTCAGCGCAACAAAATCGCTCCTCGATAATTCCTTGCAGTTTCTGGTCATGAAAATTGGGCCACTGCCGGTTTAGCTTCTCGAATCTGGTCGTCGTTGAGCACTACGACTCCAGCTCTGTCGCATCCTACTACTGTAGTGGGAATCTTGACGATAAACCGGGCGCTCCAAGACCAACACCCTCAAACAATCAACGTTAACCGCTCTGTCAGTCCTCTCCACCGTCTTCACCATCCCCAAAACACACTCACAATCATCAGGTCCTTAGCCTCCTTCACATCAAACCGCACAGCGTCAACAACTCAGATTCCCTTCAGGGGGCAACTTCATCTCCCACAGTCCAGAAACTCTCCAGCCGTCGCCCGCTTGTCCTCGCACCAAAACGAGAGATTTTTCAGTCGCAAGATGTCTATTTGCCGGGTCCTTCTACATCTGGATAGAATGTACATAATGTCTCCTGATATATGCAACGAGAGGACATTGTCAAAGTTCTCAAATATCCTCATGCCTATACTCCGTCCTAACCTCATAACCAGCCAGAGGAAGCTAGTGCGCCAGGTAGAGATTTTGAAACGTTGACCACAAACATAGAGATAGGTAGCGAATATTTTTTTTACATCATAATATATGCAACAACTAGCATTTCAGAATGATTTTGAGAAGAGCTACCGTAAGAGCACGAAGTGCTGTCTCCGACTCCGCAGTATCAAGCATCACAACGTCGGACCAGGGAAGGCTTATATCATCCCCGAAGAATACATCTTCCTTCGATATAGGGCTATGCAGAGCAGTCGAAAAGGGGGACCTATCGTCAACCTCGCCAACCCTAATCTTCTCATTATTTAGCTCTTCAAAAGCCACATCTTCTTCTCTGTCCTTCTGGAAATCATCCAGCACGTCCTCTACCTCTGTATTCTCCGCGAAGAAACCTGCAACTTGATTACGGTTTGCCGGACACCACATCCAAAACGGCCCAGAAGCTACAAAGAGAATAATGTCGCTATTTGTCTGACCAGGTCTTTTCATGGCAACGAAGGCCTGCCTGGTTGCTTGGATGGCCGCGTTGCGAAGTGACTTCGTCAGGTCTGTGTAACCCTGTTCCCAAAGAGTAATGCCTTGTTTGATGTACGCACACTTGATGGAGCGCTTGAGCTCCGCGCATACAAGATAGTGCACTACTCTGTGTTCCATATTGCTGGCGGTGAAAGTCTGGAAATTTTAAGATTCTCCGGCCAAGAAACATCCGCGATACCGTGACGTGACTAATTCAGATTCGTGGAAGTGACAATTGGTCACACTCAGCCTAAAAGGGTGCTTTTCAGCCACATTGAAATGCACAAAACTCATAGTTCTGTGCTGTGCGGCTGTTCTCTTGTCCACAAAACACATGCCATGTGTCATTGTGCAGCAAAAATAGACCCTATTGGCCCAAAAAGGCTACTCATGCACTATTCTGGTGAACGCCGTTCCTGGGAATAGCATGTGTCAGGTTGTCACTTTCGTTGAACATATGTAATTGTACATATTGTCAATGAGATCTTGATTTGAATAAAATATACATTTGTTCCCTCAAACCGCAAATGGACCATATTGCCTTGATATTGCCCCGCTCATCCACTATTCCAGTGAACGGTGTTCTTGGGAATACCATACATAGTGTTGTTGCGATATTGACTTAAAAGACCACACTAAAATCTGAACCGTGTAATTTTGAACTGCCTAACTCTATTG
>Ga0307517_10011415_pt1 | contig 12307 bp, 15 predicted proteins | sample 23_EM_MG_FD_194515 | JGI IMG/M metagenome (GOLD analysis project Ga0307517, IMG submission 194515) | Populus trichocarpa ectomycorrhiza microbial communities from riparian zone in the Pacific Northwest, United States - 23_EM | ecosystem: Host-associated > Plants > Roots > Unclassified | place...
ATTGACGCATCAAGGTAGACTATTATAACACTGCATCCCCCATTGGCGATCGTCAGCGACAACCGATAATACGTGGTCTGCTTGAGGAGACTACACAGATATACGTACGCTCCAACGCCCATGTCACACTCGTACCCCGGGAGTGAGCTCACCGTTGAACAACTGGTGCACGCACTGGCCCAAGCCTTGAGTCCGAACTCTCCGTCCAGAAAGTGAGCATACCTACGATGTATTCCCAGCGTCTTGGCTCAACTCGTTGTCCAGAGAATTACTCAAGTTGGACCCGCAGAAGGTTTGATCTCTGGTGATCTCGATGCGACGCCGTCGCTTATCGTCTTATGATTTGTAGATCCTGGGCCTTGAGCGGGATCTCTTTGAGGCTCTACAGACGACCAGGTCAATCAGGAATGCGCATGCGGCGATCAACAAGCTTCCACCAGAGATCTTGTCAAGAGTTCTCGAATTTCGGACCGACGAGTTTGTTCTAGTCGTCGCCACGCACGTCTGTCGATACTGGCGCTCCGCCATGACATCCAGTCCATCCCTCTGGACCCGTTTCCAGTTTCGTATGCCGAAGCACGATGTCGACCGTACGCTCACGTACCTCCAACGGTCCAGGTCAGCGCCCATTGATATCGGCGTACTATCCCTGCATTCTCCGCAAGATCTCGAGGTGTTCAAGTACCTCATACCCCATATCACAAGAACGAGATCCTTGATCGTCCACGGCCACCATGCAGAAGTCCGTGCGGCCTCACTCCTCTTTTGTACCCCGTCTCCAACCTTGCAACTCCTAGAAATCAATTCTACTAGGGGTTCGGTACGCCTCCCTGACGACTTCCTCGGTCAACAAGCGCCGTCACTCAGTTCCGTCAGTTTCACCGGCGTTTACCCGGCATTTTGGTCAACTCTCCCACTTCCCAGCCTAATTGAATTCAAGTTATCCCTGCCGGAGAGCGCGGATCCATTCCACGTGGGAGCACTCTTCCACTTCTTCTCCGGCTGTCCTTGGCTGCAGAAGATTTATATCAACTCCAAAGAGACCCCACAGGACGTCACCCTGGACCAGGTTATCTCGCTGGAGTCGTTGGTTGAACTGGATTACGCATGCAATCTTGTTGGTCGAATTATCCCCTATCTGAGGCTGCCGCGCCTCAAACGGCTCCATGTGTCCTCCTCGTTTGGGTCAGGACAAGCACAAAAACTGGCCGATTTTTTGCCTCACGGTGGCCATGTTCTCCTAGCGGAAGCAACCAAAATGCTGTACTATTCCGACGAACAATCACAAGAGGTCAGATTTTACGGGGATGAAACTCTTCTGTCGTACACTGCGTTTCGCACCACTGCAGACCGCAGCCCCATTGACTGGTTCTTCGACGAAACGTGCATCCCGTTTGGACGGATAGAGAAACTGATAGTTGGAGGTTCCGTCACCGTGGATTCTCCTATCAATATCCTCGACTTCAAAAACCTGAGGATATTCCAAATGATCCAGTGGAATACATCGTTTGCAGAAGGGTTGTTGCGCTCGTTGCATCCGCACCCAGGAGGGGAGATTCCTTGTCAATCCCTTCGAGAGATCCAGTACACTTACCGGGGGTCCCTGAGGCCGCTCGTAAATCTAGTGAAGGAAAGGAAACGGGCCGGACATCAGCTGAGGTTGGTTTCTTTATCCATTATTCACGGGTCTGAGGAGGATCTCGTGGAGGAGTTGAAGGAGCATGTGTACGAAGTTCTGATCACGACATGAAGGCGTTTCTGTTCTATCTCGAACTTCAACATAATGCCGTCCCTGCAAATGATTACTTAGCTAAAATGCTTCCGTGTACCGGTTGTACAACAATAGACGAATGATTACTGAAGCCCACAGTGCCGGTCGATAAACCCTTTTACTCGTTGTCCTGCTTACACTCGACAATCTCCAAAAGCTTGTCCACCGCCGCCCTCTTCCCCCCAGCCCTTCTACAAACCTCTCCCACAGCCCTCGCTCGCTCCCTGAACCACTCCGACTCCTTCCCTGGCCGCACAACCCTTGCTACCGCCGCCCCAAACTCGACCGCGTCAATCCCTGGTGCAACCTTCTTGTTCCCGTATATACCGATACCTCGATATTCCGCTCGGGCTGCCATATCGTACAGATCGTACCATTGTGCCAGAATGATCTGCGGTAACCCCGCCCTGGAAAAAATGTGTCAGATTTGGACGGAATGGGGAGGGAGGCTTCCGTTTTGAGATACCCACAGGGCACATTCATAATAGGAATTCGCTCCGCCATGATGGATATAGGCGACAACGTTCGGATGCTTCATGATCGAAGCCGGATCAGCTTCCAGCCAATCGACGATCTTGACCCTCTCCTTGTCACCTGGACGCTTCAGCGCCTCGTTGATCAGATCCTCGAATTCGGACTTGTTCGGGAACTTCCAGAGAAACTGGGTGTTCGAACCGTGATCTATCGCGCTGAGGAAACCGTCGATGACAGCCTTGGCTTGAGATCCGGAGTAGTGGAAATGGGTTCCCATGGACATCACCACCGTCTCCCCCCTGTTCAACCATCGGTTCAGTTCAGGGTCCGCAATTTCGATGGGGTTTGTGTCCAAAACGATCGGGCCGTAGGTACCAAGGTTTTTCGGCATGATCAGGGGAAAGTCAAGCTCAGGGACACAGGAACAGATGATATGGGGTGCACGGGTAGCGGCTGTTTCCACGGGTAACCGACCTGGGATACCGCGGGCGTTGCGGTACTTGACGAGTTCCGAGATCTCTGGAGACGTGGCTATCCCGTATATGAGCGTTAGATGCGCCAGAATATTTACGGGGAGATCCCTCCACGAGACCGGGAATGGTATTCCACTGCCCAGGCTGGTCAAGCGAGGAACAGCTCAGTTGGAATTTCTGAATAAGAGTGGAAAGGAAAACGAACGCAGGATAGTACCAAAATCCCTTCAACCACGGCTGCTGCATCCTTCCGGCGTCTGTCGCAGTGTTGGGACTGTTCAGCACATGCCTCCGGTTTAAAGAATGGCATGCATCGATCCCAGGGCTTAAGAGACCGTCGACGACTACCATGGCTGGGTCCAACTCCTCGATCAACTTTACGATGCGATCGTACACTTGCATGTAGGCTAAACCGAACGACGGCACAGTTAGGTATACCACCCACATCTAAAGAAAGAACGAAAAAACACACGTTCTCCATCCCACCCAGTCAGTACCAGCGCAATATTCCGGCCGTATGGCGCGAAACTCTGACGTGTCGGGACATGGGGAAGCTGGTCCTCTGGGTACCCCCTCGATGCCATCGATTCAAGCATATCCTCGCCATCCAATAAGTGAAAAGTGAGCTTCGGACTGAGCCTCTCGACACGTCGTTTGAGCGCCCGGAAGGAAGCGATGTGGACTTGTACGCGTGGACGTGTGACGGCCTCGAGCGCTAGGGCCAAAATGGAGTTCGCTTGACCGCTCTCCGAGTTTGTCAAGAAGAGGATCTTCCTAGTATGCGTGCCGGCGTCGTCGTTTTCGGTGCCCATAGCGGTACGAATGAGGTCCGTGGTTGAGATGTAAGAGGTGTCTAGGTTTACGAGAATGTCACCGGGAGAAGACAGCTAAAAGTGCCACGAAAACCGGCGTGTGCTGTGCGTCCACGCACGTCAGGTTGGACACGCATTCAGTGCACCAGCGCGCAACGCCCGTAACATAACGCGTATCTGATGGGCGCCGCATGATATTTTGGTGTGTGCTGCTCCCGATGCGCGTCCTCGACTGTGCTTTGCAAAAAGTGTGCGGCTGGATGAGACACTGACATTGATCGGCGCCTCGTCACTCAGTACTCGGTACTCAGGTCCCTCTGGCGCAGCACACGGCCTTCGGTTGCTTACTTTGGTACTGAACGGGTTCACGAACATCCAAAGGTTAATTCACCAGACCCTCGGTAGTTTTATCAATACCTAAAACATCATGTGTTCATTTTCCAGACAGGTACCGCGGACGCACGACGGGTGGCTACCACAAGGTGGCGCGAGTCCACACAACGGGAGTCCGGGCGAAGAGATTGATGGAAGCGACACGCCTCGGGTTCAACAACGAACTGTGGAGGGTCGTTGGGCAATGTTGGCCGGAAGACTGCGGTGCGCGCCCAGACGTAGAGGGTATCCTTTCCTGTTTGAACAGCAGTTATTTTCCTGGTATTCGAGAGGTATTCGGACAGGACATGCAATTGACGATCGATGGTCCCAATCCGTTATTTTCCTACGCATACATCTTGTCACATACCCCACCGCAACTTGGGGATAACCAACGCAGGCAGCAGCCGGTGATGAGGCCTTTCAAGGGGAGAGGATGCGATGAATTCCACGCCGGGCTCCTTTGATGTCTTCCAGAGTCCAGGGTCTCGCTCATGACGTCCAAGGTGAGGGGCGAACATTTCACTCGGATGGTAGCAACAGGATGGATATGCGCATCCTGCCAAGGATAGACGTCAAGACCCCCCAGAGTCCGGCATATTTGACCTTCCCGCCTAGAGAGATCAGATAAGTACCCCGACCCGGGAGCCGCAGGGTGGCTCGTCACTCACTTGACGAACTTAACCTTCTGGCCCTCTCAATGACGCGTGCTAAGTGTGACAACGAAAATCCCACGAAAGCTGACCACAAGATATCCCAAATATAAGAAGTACGGCACCTCGCGTGTTGGATGTTGATCATTGAACAAGGATTCGTTCTGTAACATGAGGGGCGGATGGATTCCCTGCATCGGATAGAGGTTTTTGTGTCCGTCGCAGTGGCACACCATCGATATTGCAGAAAATGATCCCTATTTTGTGCTAAGAGTTCTGGAACGTGCCCGGGGGCGGAAATAAATGCAAGGCCGAGGAAGAAGGGGGTCATAGTGGTGCGCCGTTCGAAAGGCGGGAAGTAGAATTTCGATCCGTTTGGATGATGTTTTTATTTGTACATTGCTGCTTTTATTGTGCTGAGACGGGGCCTGTGTTACAGGTTGCAATTCTGCGAGGTTCGGGGTGGTGGAATAGGGCGTGTATGAAGGGTGTCTAATCAAAGTGGGGGAAGGACCTGTCCCATCCATAGTAGCGAGGTCCTGTCAAACGGATGGTGGGCGGGGAGTCGAGAAAATCGAGGAGACCTTTTGCAATCACCGAATCCAAGGCTTTCGTGAATTTCCGTAGTGCCTCCACCACATTCCGTCGCGCCTCGCCATGACGAAGGTGCGGGGAATTCATGTCCAGGAGGAACACTAATTCGAAGGGTCTAACTTCACGCATCGTGCGCAATGTCTGAAACAACACGGGATTCCAAGGAAAACGAGTGATATGATTGTCCGTCCAGAGGACGATAACGAGCTCGGAGAACACAGGGGACGTGATAGCCGAGAGTACCTCTATGGCGATCTTCACACCTGCCGGGGAGGGACCGGCTGGCCAAACTCCGACTTGTAGAGATCTGAGGACTTTGAACCGCGGTACGAACGAAACTGAAGTTCACCGTAAACTCGGGTGCATAGGCGGACTTGAACTGAACCACTTACCAATCGAGGCATCCGTTGTGTAAAATCGTAGTGTCTCTAAAGTCCCGGCACACGCCTCCAACAGGACGGGCACACAGGCACCAGCCCTGTGTAAGTCCACGTAATGGAACCGTAAGCCACCGCTTGAAGTGATGAGGTCCGTCCAAGACTCGACCCAGGGGAATTTGTAGAGGGTCAGTCGACCCTGTAGTTTCTGTGTGGAGAACGGAACGAGCTCTGTGTCGAGGATGATCGTGCTGGAGAGGTCTACGCGAATTCCACTGATCCCGATATCGTCCAGGTTTGAGAAAAGGGAAAGAAAATATGATAGTTGTCGAGGAGTACAACATGGCTCATACAACGCGATGGATCGTAGTGTTGGGAAGAAGTGTCCGAAATAGCGTTTAACCCCTGGTAGAAAGCGGGAGATATCCAATTGGAAGAAATCCAGAGTATGAACGTTCGTGAAAGCGGAAAAGTAACGCAAGTCACGCTGACTGAATGCCCGAGGCACAAACCAGGCACGATCGCCATGGTACACCAGTTGGCTCACTCGGATTTGTTTTACGAGAGGTATTAGACGTAACCCATGCAGCTTTGATAACGGCTTCAGCTTGTCACGGGCGGTACTGGACCCCCCCTCACGAAGACAAAGGGTATAGTGGAGATATGCGACCGCGGCGGTATACAAGGAGCGGCAAGTCAATGAGCACGCTTTGAGGGCTTCGAGGTCATAGGCAAGGTGAACGATAATCATCATCGCGATTTCGTATGGAAGGCGGCAAGTGGATTCGTGCATGGCGGGCGTCCCTGGGGGTGGCGAGACTGGAGGTGGATTGCGGAGTAGGCGGTTGATCTTGGCTTTGCCTCGACGCCAAATGACTGTCATGCGATTAGAGGTGTTTATCCCTGGGGCGATAACGGCGTAGACGTTAGAGTCATCTACGTGCACTAGCGAGGGGGACATACTTGAAGAGACAGGTCCCCTTGAGAGACTCACATCCCTGGTTGTTGGAGTCGCCATCGTGGCAGATGTAAGGAATGATCGAACCGACCCATCGCCCCAAGCCCGACCCGCACACTAAACGCCAGAGCGAGCGCCGTGGTCGCAGATAACATCCCAGCCTACTAAAATATCCAGCCAGTGCATGAGAAAGGCGCGTAAGTATATTAGATACCCGGTTTGTCCATAGACTGGAATACGTCCTGCAAGTATCCAGCTAGACCGACTACTTCGAGGGCAGATTCGGCATCGCCCGAAGGCAGACCTGTTCCTCAACTCTGCCGCTCGGCTTTTCCAGGACTCGTAACTCAAGAGGCTTACGACCTATAACCCAGTGCCAACTGCGCCATGCTTCCCGACCGAATCACACCCCATATCTTCCCCCCGCCAATCCCGTAACCCATCCGCGACTTTCTTGTTTCTCCAGCCCTCCCTGCTACCGACCTCGCTCCGGAACCCGCCTAGCACTATGCAACGCAACAACGGAACCACCTTCCACTCCTCCACCACCATCGCCACTGATATGGAGCACGACGACCGAGGTTGACGCGTTCCTATAATTCCTGGAGGCCGAGGCTATGTTCCAAAGGACAAGCGCATCGTCACCAACTTCACTCACTCAAATGAGGCAAGGGCCAGGTCTCCAGCGTTCCAAACCGGCAGAGTGGGCAGGTCAACTCAGATGGGGAACTCCGGCCGGAAATGGCGGCCTAGAGCCATACATTCGGACCCCCGCCTTGGGATTTATGGTGGTTGATTATTTTTTGGATGACCCACATTGCAAAACGGTGCGTGGATGTAAAATCATTCGAAACGTTGACCGTTGACCTATCCATCAGACCTCGACACCATCGTTTCGTTTCGTTGAGACTTCGTACAGGACCCATGACTTGTGGCTCAAAACACATTCACGACTCTCCCTTGTTTTTTTATAGCCACCCCCACCGACCTCGCTTCGGAAACTCGCCCAGCACAACGCGACGCAACAACGGGCCAAACCTCCACTCCCTCGGCCGCCATCATTACCGGTGACGGAGACTGTCGCTCCCGGAACGACCGTGGACGACGCGTTCTTGTTCCTGGATGCTGAGCTGTTGTACAAAGGACGGGGTTGACCATTCGGCCTGTGAAGCGGGCCATAGACCCTGTTTGGTTTATCGAGGAGTTAGTGTGTATGGTATCGTGTATTAATCCCGCGGGTTGGCGAAAAGAATAGACCTGTGAGACGTTTGACCGCAACTTGAAAGCTTTATACATGCAGGTCGTGGAATTTCTGCGAGAGGAAAGGACTCGACGGGTGACCGGCTTCCAGAATGCTAGACAGCAATATCAGTAGAAACACCATCGGTCCTTTATCTTACTTTGCTTCGTATAGCACATCGGCCGTCCCAGGTTGCTGTTCTACATCATATGGCCACACTGAGGGCGTAGTGCAGGACTTATTCCAGAGCACATTCCTCCTACAATCTCAATAGCGGACCGCAGGTCTCCCTTTCTGCTGCCGTTATCCTCGTGCACAGTACCACACCCAACGTAAATGCTGTCAAGAGTGGTATTTGTTTCCTTCTGGTCTACACCCGGAATCGATGACGAACGGGGAGTCGAGAAAATCAAGTAAACCTTGCGCATTTACTAGGTCTAAAGCTTCCACCAACCCCTGTCGTTCCACCCTGTCATAGATGGCTGGAATCTGGGAATCTAACGAAAACACCAATTTGAAGGGCCTGACTTCGTTCATCGTGCGTAACGTCTCGAAAAATGTGAAATCCGAGGGTATGCCAGAAGTATCATCGCCCTCGACGACGATAACGAGCTCGGAGAACACGGGGGATGTGATAGTCGAGAATATCTCCATGACCATGGTATGGCGGTTTTCAACATAAACCTTCGTCACCCACCACCCGACCCGTAAGGATCAGAGGACCTTGAGCCGCGATAGATCGAATCCAGGGAGCAACGGAGACGAATGAGTTCCGGCTATTCACCATCAGCCCAAATCCACAAACAAACCTGTATTGAGTTACTTACCAAGCGAACATCCCAGCGTCTCTAGAGTCTCGGCACATGCTCCCAACAGGAAGGGTACACAATCTCTAACCCAGTGTAGATTCATGTAATTGAACCGCAAGCCACCGCATGATGCGATCAGGTCTGTCCAAGTTTCGACCCAATTAATTTGACAAAGCTCCAGCCGCCCTCGCAGCTTCGGCCCAGAGAACGGAACGAGCTCTGAATCAGGAACGGCCGCGCTGGGCGGTCTCCAGGGGAAAGAGATATTGACATCGTCCAGGTTTGAAAAGAAGGAGAGGAAATACGATAATTGTCGAGGGGTACAACATGGGGCGGCCAACTCGATGGATCGCAGGGTTGGCGAGAAGTGTCCGAAATACTGTTCGATGCATGGTATAAACTTGCCGACGTCCGGTTTTCGAAGCACCAGAGCCTGAACGTTCGTGAAAGCAGAAAAGTGGCGCAGGTCATCGGGGCTGAATGCCTGAGGCACGAACCAAGCACCCCACTCGGGCCATCTTCCGCTCACTTGGATCTCTCTTATGAGCGGCGCTAGACCGAACCCGTGCAGCGTGGATAGTGGCTCCAGCCCACGACGACTCCCGTCATACGCCTTATTGTTGAGTGTAAGGGTGTGGTGAATGTGTGGGATCGCGGCGATATACCAGGAGCGGCAAGTGAGTGAACACGCCTTGAGGGCATCGAGGTCACGGGTGAGGTAGGCGATGATCATTTCCACGATGTCGTAAGGCAGGCGGAGGGTTGAGACATATGCAGTACATGTCTCTGGAGGTGCACTACGGAGTAGGCGATCGATCTTGCCTATTTCTTGATCATCAGAGGAGTTTGTCCCTACGGTGCGAACGGCGCAAAGATCAGAATCGTCTGTGTACACCAGCGGGGGTTCCATACTCAATTCTGAGGAGACGTACACCCTTGAGCGGCCCACATCGCTGGTTGTTTGAGGTGTCGCCATCGTGGCAGGTGTGAGAGGAGGGTCAAAGTGATCAGACCGAATCGGACCCGAGCGCCGGGCGCCAAGCTTCAAGTGCCGGCGCTGGTTTATAGAGGACACATTACGACCTACCTGGCTGTTATTCACCTGGGCGATTCACGGAGGCCGAGGCGATATTCCAAAGGACAAGCACATCGTCACCAAGTCCGCTTACTCAAATCAGGCAAGGACCGTGTCTCCAGCGTTCCAGAGCAGCAGAGTGGGCAGGTCAACTCAGATGGAGTACTTCGGCTAGAAATAGCGGCCTAGATGCATACAATCGGTCCCCTGCCTTGCGATTTATGGTGGTTGATTATTTTTTGGATGACCCACATTGCAAAACGGTGCGTGGATGTAAAATCATCCGAAACGTTGACCGTTGACCTATCCATCAGACCTCGACACCGCCATTTCGTTTCGCTGAGACTCCGTACAGGACTCATGACTTGTGGCTCAAAATACGTTCACGACTCTTCCTTATTTTTTTATAGCCATCCCCGTCGACCTCGCTTCGGAAACTCGCCGAACACAACGCGACGCAGCAACGGGGCCAACCTCCACTCCATCAGCCGCCATCATCACCGGTGATGGAGACTGTCGCTCCCGGAACGACGGTGGATGTCGCGTTCTTGTTCCTGGATGCTGAGCTGTTGTACAAAGGACGGGGAAGAATATTCGGCCTGTGAAGCGGGCCACAAACCCTGTTTTGTTTATCGAGGAGTTAGTGGTATGGTATCGTGTATTAATCCCGCGGGTTGGCAAAAACAATAGATCTGTGAGACGTCTGACCGCAACTTGAGAGCTGTATATATGCAGGTCGTGGAATTTCTGCGGGAAGAAAGGACTCGAAGGACGATCGGCTTCCAGAATGCTGGTGATATCAGCCTTGGAAACACCATCGGACCTTTATCTTTGTCTCGTAAAGCACATCGTTCATCCCATATTGCTGTTCGACACCATATGGCCGCACTGAGGGTGCAGTGCTGTACTCAGTTTGGAGTACATTCCTCCTAAAATCTCAACGGTGGACCACAAACCCTCCTTTCTGTTACCGTTATCATCATGCACAGTACCACGTCCAACGGAAACGCTGTCAAGAGTGGTATTTATTTCCTTCTGGCCTACACAAACCGGAATCTACGCAAAATGGAAAAACGAGTGTCTCTTTTTACATCCGGTTCTTGAGGATAAATAACAGAACTACAAAATCAACGTATGATGGGCGGGGAGTCGAGAAAATCAAGTAAACCTTTCGCATTCACCAGGTCTAAACCTTCCGCCAATCTCTGTCGTTCCTCCTCGTCATGGATGCTTGGAAACAGGGAATCGAACGAAAACACCAATTTGAAGGGTCTGACTTCCTTCATCATGCGCAACGCCCCGAAAAATGTGACATCCGAGGATATGTCAGAGGTCTCAACGTCCTTAACGACGATAACGAGCTCGGAGAACATGGAGGATGTGATAGTCGAGAATACCTCCATGACCATGGTATGGCGGTTTTCTACATCAACCCTCGTTACCCAACTCCCGACCCGTAGAGATCGGAGGACCTTGAGCCGCGATAGATCGAATTCAGGGAGCAATGAAGACGAACGAGTTCCGGCTATTGACCATCAGCCCAAATCTACAAATAAACCGATGTTGAACTACTTACTAAGCGAACACCCTAGCGTTTCTAGAGTCTCAGCGCATGCTCCCAACAGGAAGGGTGCACAACCTCCAACCCAGCGTAGATCCACGTAATGGAATCGTAAGCCACCACGTGAGGTGAATAGGTCTGTCCAAGGTTCGACCCAATTAATTTGACGAAGCTCCAGCCGCCCTTGTAGTTTCGGTGCGGAGGACAGAACCAGCTCCGTGTCTGGAATGGCTATGCTGGACGGATTTCTGGGGAAACAGATATTGACATCGTCCAGGTTTGGGAAGAGAGAGAGGAAATACGATAATTGTCGAGGGGTACAACGTGGGACGGCCAACTCGATGGACCGTAGGGTTGGCAAGAAGTGTCCGAAATAGTGTTCGATGCCTGGTATCAACTTGCTGACATCCACTTTGTGAAACATAAGAGCCTGAACGTTCGTGAAGGCAGAAAAGTGGCGCAGGTCATCGGGGCTGAATGCCTGGGGCACGAACCACGGATCCTCGCCAAGAGACTGTTGTTTTATTCGAATCATTTTTATGGGCGACGTCAGACCGAACCCGTGCAGCGCGGATAGCGGCTCCAGCCAGCGACGACTTTCATCACCCGACTTATTACTGAGTGTAAGGGTGTGGTGAATGCGTGGGACCGCGGCGATATACCAGGAGCGACAAGCTAATGAACACGCCTTGAGGGCATCGAGGTCACGGGCAAGGTAGGCGATGATCATTTCCACGATGTCGTAAGGCAGGGAGAGGGTCGAGATATATGTGGTACACGTCTCCGAAGGTGCACTACGGAGTAGACGACCGATCTTGTCTTTCTCTTGATCATCGGAGGAGTTTGTCCCTACAGTGCAAACGGCGCAGAGATCAGAATCAACTGTGTATACGAACGGGGGTACCGTACTCAATTCTGAGGAGGCGGACACCCTTGAGCGGCCTACATCGCTAGTTGTTTGAGATGTTGCCATCGTGGTAGGTGTGAGAGGTGAGTCAAAGTGGTCGGACCGAACACCGCGCCTTGGTTTGTTACCACATCAATCCGGTAACATTCCCACGGACTGACCCCTCATCCTCGAGGTGGGGCGTCGATGGAGGGTCTCATGCAGAGGACCCGGATCCACCGTAAAAGGCTC
>Ga0307517_10011416_pt1 | contig 12306 bp, 12 predicted proteins | sample 23_EM_MG_FD_194515 | JGI IMG/M metagenome (GOLD analysis project Ga0307517, IMG submission 194515) | Populus trichocarpa ectomycorrhiza microbial communities from riparian zone in the Pacific Northwest, United States - 23_EM | ecosystem: Host-associated > Plants > Roots > Unclassified | place...
CAATAAATCTTTGCTGGAATGATAGAGTAACTATTGAAAATCTTACACTATAAGAGCTGAAAATTAATATTAGTACATCAAAATAATAAAACACACACACACACATATATATATATATATATATATGTTTTTCAAAGCACAGTGCCAAACATATCCTTGTTAAATTTGCACTTGTTTTTTCTCCCCTTCGAGGTAACAAAGAGAGAGAGAGTTAAAAGAGGGTGTGCTGGGAGAGGGAGAAGAGAGAGAAACTGGTGAGAATGGGGATATTGCAAGAGGATGTTGTAGTGATTAGTGAAGGAGAGAAGCCTGGAGAATCAACTGAGATTACTGTGAATTGTCCTGATAAAGCTGGACTTGGCTGTGATTTGTGCAGGGTTATCTTGCTTTTTGGATTAAGCATTTGTAAAGGAGGTAAGCCTTTTTTTTTTACCTTGTAATGTTTTTGGATTTGTTAATTTTGAGTTACTCTAATTGGGCCTCTGTGATTTGTAGCAGAAGGATTACTGAGTGTTTGCTTTTTTTCCTTTGTGGGATTTCTTTTACTGTTGGGATCAAAGATCATTATGGTTGCTGTGGTTTTGTACATTTGCTTTTATCTGAATGATTAATTTGGGTTTTGATCCGTTATTTGAAGGAGAAGAGAATAAAAGGGAAATGGTATATTTTTTGTTTGCACCTTGCCTTTATCTCTGCGTTGAAGGAGGTTGTTGGGATTTACAGTTGAGAAATTAGGTAGTTAATTCTTACAATTTTTTTCGTGCTGAAACATAGTGTGTGTATACTTTTTTTTTTTATCATGATTTAGGTTGTAGGTGTTTTTTTGGATAACCAAGACAATCATGATAAATTGTGTATGCATCTAACTGTTTTTTCCCTGCTATTTTTCCAATTTCATATCATTGTTTGAGTTAGGTTTTTTTATGAAACATTGTTTGATATATAGTTCATGAAATATGAGATTGCTCCTCGAGTTTTATTATGGTACACTTAGTTTCTCTGAAACTATAGTTGATTAGTTTTGAATTGATTTTGCATGGTGAAGATGGACAAACGGATGGGAAATGGTGCTATGTAGTCTTTTGGGTGGTGGGGAAGCCAAGCACAAGGTGGAATTTATTGAAGCAGAGGCTATTAGAGGTGTGTCCATCATATTTTTCAACTTCTGAGATTGACTTCTACAAGCCTGAGAACCAACAGCCAAGGCCGCCAGATGTGTTTCTGTTGAAGTTCTGGTGCTCTTATGACTATGAAGGCCTTTTACACGGTAATCCAACATTTCATTTCTGGAGACATCATGCCAGCTTTTAAATTGGTTCTGTCCATATGGGCTTGCTCCCTGTTGGAATGTTTTGGAAACTTGGGAGATGGAAGTCTTGCGATACGGGGTATATTAGTTCTCAAAATGAGTGCCTGCTTACCATGAGGGAGCATTAGAATTCATAAAGGAGTTACATGTGTATTCCAATTACCCCTCTTTTCTATAAATGATCATTCCTGTCCAATATATATGTTTTAATATGGGATCACAGCATGTAGAACATTATCTTTTAACTATTCTTTGCTAACTATTCTTTTATCTTTTTAGATGTAACTGAGGTTCTATGTGAGCTGGAGCTGACAATAGAAAGAGTGAAGGTGTCCACTGCTCCGGATGGGAGAGTGATGGACCTCTTTTACATCACTGATACTAGGTTGGTCATTCTTGGAAACGTCAATCAACTATGGTTATGTCTTTCTGTTTCTCTTCTGCCATTTCTGCTTTTAATAGTTTATTATTTTTAATTAGATGCTCCTATGGTTGCTTTACCAAAGGAAAACAATGCTAATTGCAATATGAAAAGTTGAAAACCACATTGTGAGATTTCACATTTATTTCATCCTTCCATCCCAGCAACCAGTCATGCCCGGCTCCCTGGTTTCAATCAGTAGTAAATGGCATATGTTTTGCATTTGAATCGCAACCTTAAAGACATATAAGAGATGTGACCAATGGCATCTATTGGATATGCCAGTGATGGGTTAAGCATCTACAAAGATAGAATTGTTGTCATTTTGTGACAATAACCTCAAATTTGTCAATTTTGATAAATATACAAGTTTTACTTTTATCTGGCGAGTGTTTAGAATAACTTAAAGTAATCCAATTGAATGCTACATGCTTGTGCTTGGTACGTGGCTTGACCTGCATTTTTCTTTGAACTTTAAAATATCCGTGCATGTTTTAAATTGCCATGATACTAGCATCCATGTCCAGTCATTTCAGAGTTCAATGTTTTAGTTCAATATGCTGGATAAATCCAGTTATTGAGTTATCTGGCTCTTCCACATATAGTATCTTGATCAAGTCATGTTTAACTAATCCTTTATGCTAGCTATTGTCTAGAAAAAAGAGCCTTGTTCCTCATATTACCATCATTTTCATTTTTTTATATAACTGTTATAGCTTCTGAAAGTCCAGAAAATGTCTTTGTTGGCTGCAAAAATGTTACTCACTCTGGATGTGTACTTATAAAGAGTGGATTTGTCTATATGTGTGTGTTTGGAGAGAGAGAGAGAGTCTGAAGGTTGTCTTTCTTTTCTCTTGCTAATCAATGGAATTCGATCATTTGTTATTAGGGAGCTTCTTCGCACAAAAATGAGACAGGAGGAAACAATTCATTATCTGAAGAAGGTGTTAGGGAAGGCTTTGATTAGTTGTGAGATTGAATTAGCTGGGCCAGAGTTTACTGCCTGTTCTCAAGGTTCACCATTTCTTCCTTCTGCAATCACAGAAGACATGTTTAGTTTAGAGCTTCCCAATAATCACCGAAGTGGCTTTCTTGCCCACAATCCTGTCTCTGTTACAGTGGACAATGCCTTCAGTCCCTCACACACACTTGTTAAAATTCTCTGCAAGGATCACAAGGGTCTCATTTATGACATAACAAGAACCCTAAAGGATTATAATATCCAGGTAAGTAATTCAAACCATGAACCATTTATACCTAGGTAGTCTTGGTATCTTTGACCTTTCTAGGGGAATAACCTGTAGGCTGAGTTGGGGAAATGTTGATGAAGGAAACCCATAATAATATGTTGCAAAAACTGCCCTGTATTCTAAAGGACACATGATTGTAGCCTTTATTTAAACGAGAAAATCATCATGGTTTTGTTCACGGGACCTGTTGTGGAACTTTTAGAAAAAGGTTCTGGGTTTCATTGAGCAATGGAAGTTCCCTAATGGTTTCTCTTTCTAGGTGATTCTCCCACTGGTTACCAATAATATTTATTGTGAAACATGGATTTATCTCAGATTTCCTACGGACGCTTCCTTGCCAGTAGAAAAGGAAACTGTGAAGTGGACTTGTTCTTAATGCAAGCAGATGGCAAGAAGATAGTTGATCCCAACAAACAAAATGCATTGTGTTCTCGTTTGAGAATGGAGCTTCTGTGTCCTCTTCGACTGGCTGTGGTTAGTCGGGGCCCTGATACTGAGCTGCTTGTTGCAAACCCTGTTGAATTGTCTGGCAGGGGCCGGCCACTTGTCTTCCACGATATTACTCTGGCTCTCAAGAATCTAAACACCCCCATCTTCTCGGTACCATTCTTTTTCCTCTCTTTGGGTGCGCACATCACACATGATTGCTATCCAAGATTATCTCACACTTTATGGTATCTTTTATTTTCTGATCAGGTAGAGATAGGGAGGCACATGATTCATGATCGGGAATGGGAAGTGTACAGAATCCTACTTGAAGGTGATGGGTTACCTGTGTCCAGGAACAAGATTGAGGAGGGTGTTAGAAAAGTATTGATGGGTTGGGAATAAATTGAGATACTAACTTCACTTAGGGGCCATCACCATCTATCTTATCCTTTTGAGTCTCTAGTACAGCTAGGCGCTAACCGCATTCTAAATACAGATCAAGAAGGTCTTTCATCTCCCCCGTGTCGAAATGCAAGCTTTATTTTTTCTTTCAAAGAAGTTATTATCTTTTTTATGACGTCTTGTTTTGGGTTTTGTTTTCGTAAAAGCCATTGCTACCACCACACTAGGATGTTGTACAAGCTACGATCACCAGTTCACCACAACCATTACTATCTCAGGTTTTTTGAACCTTTACTCATCAAGGTAGGTGTAAATATTTATTACGAAGACGCTTGATGGCATGGGTTTCACGACATTGCCATTTTCTCAGGACAGTTATCAATGGGTGATGTTAGGAATCTTGTTGATGATCCTAACGTTGGTTGTTGAGGAGAATGTCTCCCTGCATAATGAGGCCAACAAGGGCATGCTGCATGCATCTCACGATATACAATTTTCATTATGGTTTTCTTTAGTTTGTGTTTGGTGGGCGGCAAGGAAAAACAAAGGGTTTATAAATGCATCTCAATTTACTTTAATTTCTACAATTAATGATAGGAGTAGCATGTTGTTCTCTTTTCTTGCACATGTTTTGTCATGTTAGAGGCCTCCCACGCCGCTGAATTCCTCACCGTCCGAAGTACTTCTGTGTTGAAATTTCATCTCCATCACACGTCTCCGCAGCCTTCTGGTTTTTTGGTTCAATCGCTTATTGACTATTGTAGCCAGTGTTTTGAATATTTAATCCTGATTCCTGGAGTTTTTCATGTCTCCTGTCTCAAATGTGACCTCAATATCTTTGAATTCGGCCTTTAGGTAACTGTTCCTTCTTTATACTTCTTTTGGGTCAACCGGTTCAATCAAATTTGTTTCGGTTCCATCTTAGGTTGGCCCGGTTTGCAAAGTTTTTTTAATGTTCTCTTTCTTCTTGTGATGTCAAACTTCGCTAATTTTACCGCGAAAGTATTATGACATCAGCCAACAAGTCCATTCCCCGATGATGTTTTCCAATTTTTATCTTAGAGAGTTATTTTATGTATTTTTAAAATTGTTTTAATATGTTAATATTAAAAATAAATTTTAAAAATTAATAATAAAATGTTATTTTACAATAATTTTAAATAAAAAATATTTTAAAAAACAATCTTTATCATAATATATTTTTTAAAAAACGTTTTTGATAAGGTTTGAGAAAAACGTTTTTGAGAGAAAAAAATCAAAGGTGATGAAATGAGAATTTTATTTATTTATTAAATCTCACATAAAGTAAAAGCATCTTGACAACACGTGTCGCCCATCACCTTTTCAACTACAGGTCCCCACTCTTAACCACGGTAGTAAAAAATAACAACACTGAGGTTTGGTTTATTTTTGTATTTTAAAAATAATTTTTAGAAAACTTAATTTATTTTTTAATTTTTAATTTTTAATTAATAATTTTTGATGTTTTCAAATAATTTTTAAAAAATAAATAAAAAATTTATTTTAATATATTTTTAAATAAAAAATATTTTAAAAAATAACTATTATCACAGTTCAGTAATATAAAAAAACTATTATTAAAAATTATAATTATACTAAACGTATCTTTTATTTAGTGAGTAACGATTTAGAAATATAACTACAAGAATTTGATTGTTACAGATTCAAATTCCCAGTACAACGTCAGAAAAAGGAAAACATTCTCATATTTATTTTATTATCTTACGAAGACAGGATAAGTTTAAATAAAATCTGATTTATTTTTATTAAAATGTACAACCATTTATAATTCTTTTGTTTGCCAAGATGGGCCATGTTCAAAGGCCTTGCTCAATTAAACAAAGCCCCAAGATATTTATGATCCACGGCCCATCTCTAGAAAGATACAAATACAGTCTCTCGACGACAACAAAAAAAATAATCACAGATATTTCTAGGGTTTCTACACCAACAGAGACACTAAAAAAAGGTAACAAATTTCTTCTCTAGTTTTCTTGTTTTAATACCGTTTCAATCTCTGTTTAAAACGGCATCGTGTTCATGCAGAAAACTGCGTTTTTATTTGACATAGAGAGAAAGAAATGTCTGGAAAGGAAGAGAATCGAATATTTGTTGGAGGTTTGTCATGGGACATCACTGAACGACAGCTCGAAAATGCGTTTGATCGATTTGGAAAAATCGTCGAGTGTCAGGTACTGTTTTGCCCCCTTAATTTTCTGTTTGGTTGCTGAGAAAATAAGATAAAAGAGGAAAGTTCGTGAATTTTTGGGATTTTATAATTAATTAAATATATATAAAACTTATGAACAGATAAAAAATGCTTAATAATAATAATAATAAATTTTTTATTGTTGAATTACTTATTCAAGTTTTTGTTTCTGGTTTCGCTAAATTTAAGGATAATAATTGTAGTTTTCTGAATTGTTTATATATTTCCATCGTATTAATTATTATTGTTTTTGTTTTGTTTCCTGGGTTATGATCTTTGAGATGCTGTGTTTTTAGAGATATTTTTCCACCAGAGTGGTTGCTGAAGCACGGTAACATTTGTTTGATTGATTAGATTAGTTTGATCGGATCCTTATTTTAATTTTGCAAGCAAGGGCTCAGCAGTGGTCTCGGGATGTGTGGATTGTTGAAGTTAAAATACAGGTTTTTTTAAAAATTCCTATCGGGGTAAAGAGTTGTTTTTTGAGGAATGATATGACAGTTGGAAAAGTTGGGAATGGACATGATTGTTTGGTTAAGCGATTTATTGGCTTTGACAGTTGCTGTTGCCTGGATTCGTGGATGATGTACTGGGGAGTCTAACTGAAATTTCATGAACACAAAGAGCTTAATTTTTTTGAGGATCACATACATTCTCTTTCAGCTGGTTTTTCCTTGTTAGTTGAACCAGAACAGTACAAAGGTTATGTGGGAAGATTTTTCAAGCTGGAAGCTTGTCTCTGTGGTTCTTCCTTGGATGTTTATTGGTGTGGATTTTATGTCATTATGCTTTCCTTCTCCGAGAATCTTGATGGTTACCTAGTGCCATGAATGTCGTTCTGCAGTATAGCATATGAGGAGTTTTTTTAGGACTTCTGTGTCATCGTGTTTCTTTGCCACACTTGACTTTCCCTACACTGATAATCAGAAGTGCTGCATCCCTTATGCTTGACCTCTTTGTTATAGACAGCATGCACGAACTTCGATTTTGGCATGTACTTTGGGTGATATTGTATCTGTGGTTTCCCAGGAATAGAAAGCTAGTTCTGGCTTATCATGCTCGATATTGCAGCTCGTTTGAAGCAGTTAAAGCTGTCTCTTTCTGCTTGAAAGTGAATCCTTTAGAATGCTAGTCCTGTTTGAATTAAGGTTCCTGCTTTTCATCCTCGCATTTAGTCCTCATCTTTGAACTTTAACCAGCTTCTTGCTTATTTCCTATAACAATATTTCTGTTGGTGGACTCAATATTCCAGATAAGTTTTCAGAGCATGGACATGGCTCATAAACATTGATTAAATCGCACACTGCACCCTGCACTCCAGCATTTGTAGGTCACCCTGTTCGTTGCCTTGTTTGTCGGCGGATCCTTAGCAATTGCTTTTGTCTGTTGGGAGCCTCAGGAGCCATAAGTTGTATTTATTGTTTTGATGTACCGGAACTTGCAGAGGACAGATTCAGTGTCGTCTCAGCAATACAGAATTGGGTGCCTCGTAGCTTTTCAGTGGCTGTTTTGTTAATTTAAAAACTGCCTTTACCAGTTAGAAGCAAGGCTATCTGTTCTTGGAAACTGAAAATGCTGATATGTGGATCATGTCAGACCTGCACGTTGAACATATGCAGTTGTTAGCTGCTGGAATTGTTTTCTTTTTCTCTTTCTCTCTCTTTTCATATCCACCATTCTTTATCCGCTTTGTAACTGGACATCGGCTACCAGCTACCACAAGCACTGAAAGTTTTCAGCATTAACACAATTGACAATAGTCTTAGTTTTCTGGTTCATAAAGCCTTGTCTGAGTGGATTTGGGCAATTCATGACTGCATATCTGACTATGTGAATCAAGTTCTTTTTGTCCATTTATTGTGTGGGCAGATGCATTGACAAATTCATCGTTTCTTGATTGCTTAGTTGAGTGGGTTCTTTTGTCAGTTTGCCAACTGAATGATGAGCTACCAGAGAAGGATCCTGATTGATGGAAATTGTCATGTCCGTTCTGTATTGATGAGGATTGATTATTTTGAGATGTTTGGTTGTGGATAACTTGGTTTAATGATAGCCATGGAGATTGATTACATTTTGGGGATTAGGCTGGAACATGATCATGTTCAATAGAATACTAGCATAGATGACCATCTTGTGGGATTTTTGATGAAGATTGATGCATTCAGGTTTATGGGAGGGCATGTGATGGTTATTATGGAACCCCTATCTTTGAGTGTGGCAAATAGTGGTCAGAGCTCAACTTACTAGATATCAGTTACGGTTTAGAAGATTCCTCTATTTTCTTTAAGAACTCTTTGCAAAATCAAACATATTGGGATCCCTTAGTATTCCATATTACAAAGTGAAAGTAAGTTATTTACTTGTTACTTCTGATCATCTTCTTCTGGATTATTTTTTCATGCAAGTCAATCTTGTGCAGCTTATTTTTTTTATCCCCCCCTTTCCTTTTCCATTGAGAGAGATGATATCATGTTTGAAAGCACATTCTAAAACCAATTATTCAGTCAGTGTACTTTGAATAATGTGCTTTGTGATGGTAATGCAGGTTTGTTTACTGATGAGTGTGTCGAAGTTATCTTTGTGTTTTGTAGTTACAAGTTGGGGTGATGTTTCTCAAAATTGGAGTGATGTTTCTCACCCATTATTGTTACTCCCTCTGTCCTTTATATTGGTCCAAATTTACTTTCTTTTGTTGTCTCAAAATACATGTCCATAGTTGATGGTCAAAGCATAATTGTTGTGTGACTTATCTTTTTATCTGTATGTAAGATAAACTGCATATTTTAGATACTATCTGCTGTAAAATATTAAGGGTAAAATCAAGATTTAAGAATCAAAATGAGTACATATGAAGCCATATGAAGCACATTTAGTGCTCTTCCTTTGTCATTGTGCCTAAAGGATAATGAACCAGCATAACAGGATAAAGCGAGTAATATATTGTGTTGGAAATGGTATAGACAAATCTAAAAGCTCTCTCAAGTCTGAGAACTGTTTTAAGAGGTAGATGTCAGGGTGTAGTTTAGGAGATCCTAAATAGCAAGTGATGTCATATAGTATCTCCTCTTATTAGAACCCAATCATAGTTGCGGGTTTTTTCCAACTTGTTATACCTGAACTAATTGAACTTTCATCATCTCCTGCTTCAAGTATGCTCAGATTCATGTTTTCTTGATTTTGATATGATAGGTGAATTCACTGTTTAGCAGCATATACATGTGCTAGCCATTCATTTTCAATGTGCATTGGGTAAAAAGTGTAGCCGTGTCATCCTCTTTCGTAGTATAATGATAGCACTTCGGCTACCGCCTGGTTTTCTTACACTCATACAATTGCTTGCCATCACACTTTCCGGTCTGGTGTTTCTGCAGGTGATGTTGGAAAGAGATACGGGCCGTCCGCGTGGATTTGGATTTATTACATTTGCGGATCGTCGAGCCATGGACGACGCTATCAGGGAGATGCATGGACGGGACTTTGGTGACCGTGTCATCTCGGTGAACAAGGCCCAACCTAAAATGGGAGGGGATGATTCAGATCATGGCTACAGAGGAGGCTACTCGACTGGCAGCAGAGGAGGCTATGGGGGAGGAGACAGGCCTGCTGGACAAGATGAGTGCTTCAAGTGTGGGCGTTCAGGGCATTGGGCTAGAGATTGCCCTTCAGCTGGTGCCCGAGGTGGCGGTGGAGGTTTATTATCTTCACGTTCTAGGTTTGGAGGAGCTGGAGATCGTGGGGATCGTTTTGGTGGAGATCGTGATCGATACATGGATGATCGCTATGATGGAGGACGTTATGGTGACAGGGATCGTTTTGAAAGTAGAGACAAGTATGGGGGGCGTGATCGCTATGCTAGTGACAGGTACCTTGAGTCTTGAAGATTCAAAAATGGTTGAATGATATTTGCATATGCTTCATGCCTTCATCCTTACCACCATAGTAGAAGCCTGCTTTTATCTTTCTTCCACCCAGTGTTTCTTCTGTTTGCTTTTAAATATGCACCATATTTGATTGTGAGGCAGAACTGTTGCTGTATTTTAGGGACATCCTTCACTGACAAAACCCTGGGCGAATTCGTTAATTCAGTGTTACCATCTGTGGCATGATGAGCTGTTGGTGCTTTAATTTTCATGAATAGAGTGGTTGTTAATTTGCAAACCATGCAGGTACCCACCACCCAATGGAGATCGATTTGCTGGAGATAGGTACAGTGGGTCAGATCGCTATGCACAGAATGGCTATGGCAAAGACAGGGGCTATGATAGGGATGGTGGTCCACGAGGGGGCAATGATAGGTATGGAAGTGGAGGGCCATCACGCAATGATAGGAGCTACAAGAACAGGCCAGGACCTTATGACCGCCCTAGCAGGGGAGGACGCCCATCTTCCTTTGAGCGCTACTAATTGTTAGCTTGTGATCAGTGTCATCAAACTTGTAGGTCTCTGTCGTATTTTATTTATCCAGTTTGAACAGGCTGTAATGTCGGGTGGATGGTCTGTGTTTAATTCTCTATCCGGCAAGTGTCATGTAGGACGATGTAATTGATAAGAAATGGCAGTGCTGGTGCTGATGCTGATTTTTTTTTGTTTTGTTTCCGTTTTTAACGTCTATGCAACCAAATGTGCGCGCACATGCACACTATTTTTGTCAAATAACTCTCTCTACTAAAAAAAAAATTATTAGGTGAATCTTTGGGTGTTTTTTATTATTCTAAACTTCGTAGGCTTAAAATTACTTAGATCCCTTGATATATTTTTTAATTTAATTTGAGAAAATTGGATGGTGGGATTCAAATTAGAATTAGGGCTTTTTATGATGTTTATGAACAGTGAAATACCTCGTCACATTTTAAATAGGTTTATAACAAGTACAAGTCTTTGTTAAGGTGATTTGCTCGTGAGTCACGCAACAAGACTGAGGGTTCGAGCGTTAGGTTGCGTTTCTTTTCTAAATTGTGATAGACAACATGCCTGTTAATTTTAATTTTTTTAAATAAAAGTTAGATAACATAAAAAAATAAAATAGAAACAGGCGTGCACGCCTCACCTGCTTTGCGCTTGTGAACCGGGTGTGAGACTTAGAACTTGTTTGGCAGTGTAGTTATGGATGTTTTTTAAATAACTTTTCGTGCCAAAATATATGTCAATGATGTTTTTTTATTTTTTAAAAATTATTTTTGACATCAACACATCAAAACGATCCAAAACGTACAAACTATATTAAATTTTAGCAAAAAAAAAATTTAAATTTTTTAGGAACGCAGGTTGAACCGCGTTCACAAACGTTCCCTTACTTACTTTTAAAAGTTTAGACCATGTGGTGGTTTTTTTTTTTAAAAAAAAAAGTTTATTAGCCTTACTTTTTAATTTTAACATGTTTCTTAAATGTTATTATAAATTTTTATTTGAATATGAATAATTTTTCTCAAATATTATGTATTTAATCTGAAATAATAACACTAATAATAAATTATTTATAAAAATTCCATTAAAATTGAATGTTTATTATTAAAATGTTTAAAGAGATTTGAAATATGATTTTATTAGTTTTCAATGGCATAAAATATAAATACTATTTTGATATTATAATTTTAATTTAAAAAATATATGATATTATCACACAAAATATGAACATTTATTTTAATTTAATTTTAACATTGTAAAAGGCCCTTTTCTTTTTAAGGAACAAAATCATCTCAATGCTCTTTCTTGTATGATCTTACCTGAAGTGTGAACTGGAATATTATATGACTGTAACAGGCAAATACAAATATAATATATTGATGTAAAATCTGTCATCGAAAGTTTTCTTCCTAGAGAAAACCTAGATTTGAGGATATAATAGTGCAATTATCATGTAGTGGTTGGAGTCTGAATTTGGCCAACATTTCCACACTTTCAGCGGTTTAATATTCTATGGTCGACCATGTACTAATATTATACTGCACATCAAACTTTTCAACTTGCAAGATCGAGTCAAGAACGTGGGGTTGCAATTTGCAATTACTTTATGGCTATCCTTTTCATTTATTTTTAAAAAGCAAACTCTTGAAAATTACTTTCTCCACTTGTCTTTTGCGTTGCCAAAATACAAAAGAAATTGAGGGCGAAACTCGAACTTTGATGAACTCAGCATCGCTTTTTCCAAATTCGATGCACGCCAAGACGCATGATCCTGGAGACCAATCAAGTTTAAACACCATCCATTTCTAGCTACTTCATTTATGGGCCCCAAAAAAACTAATTATTTGATACATGGATTTTC
>Ga0307517_10011417_pt1 | contig 12306 bp, 7 predicted proteins | sample 23_EM_MG_FD_194515 | JGI IMG/M metagenome (GOLD analysis project Ga0307517, IMG submission 194515) | Populus trichocarpa ectomycorrhiza microbial communities from riparian zone in the Pacific Northwest, United States - 23_EM | ecosystem: Host-associated > Plants > Roots > Unclassified | place...
AGGCTAAAGAATGGAAAGTGGAGCGAAGATGCTCGCAATAAGGTTATAGCACAAGATGAGCAGCTAAGACAGGAAAGAGAAAAGATACAAGAGAACTGGCCACAACTTGTTCCTAATACGTTATATACATATAAATTGTAAAATTGTTTCATGAGAAAACATCATCTTGAAGCTCTAGCAACATTTACATGTGCCTCTTGTTCATCATTAAAAAAATGTTGTTGCCAGATATAAATATTGCTTAAACCATTTTCAAATCTTCCAAGCCAGATGCCAATGCCAGGTAGAACTTAAAAGGTAGTGGGCCATGCCGACCGCGGTCGGCCTTACCGCGTTATATAAGTGTGGTGCACTACCTTCCTTGTTCGCTCATCAAATTTACTAGGGTCGCCATATTTTTACCGGCTTTGTCGCGGGGTTCCTTTTGTTGTCTGTGCTCCAGATTGGCCTGGTGTATTTAGCCATTGGAACAACACCAGATGCATAGTTTGGTTATGCATGGACGGGTACATATATAATCGATAACAATGTGCGTCCCCTTCTCTCTGCATGTTCCGTTGTCACTTAGTTGATGTCAGCGGGTGGCAACCGAACTTGTCCCTGTCAGTGACAATCATGTTTTCATCCCGCTGATCTTCTAGTGTCTTTAGTTCTTACATAAAACGGTACTAACGCTGTTCTCTTGGATTGTCACCTCTTCTCCACCGCCTTCACTGGGACATTTGGGCTTGCATACCTTTCCCAAACTGACGGCCTCTCGATATGGTTCCTGAGCTATTACTGACCCACATCTTCGTGGGTCTTGCGATTGCGACGTCCCAGATATTTGAGCGATCGTCTTTAATTTCATCCGGATGTTCGACGACTGGTCCGCAGTCGTGCCACAACACCTCGGTTGTGTCGGATTTGTGCTGCTTTGAGTCTCCTGGGGTGCGATATCTTTTGCGAAGTCATGGACAGCGTTGACTGAGTTTTATTTTATTTTCCAGGGATTATTGTTGCAGACACAGGTAAATACCTGAAGACCGTTACGTTCCACTACCCAGGATTTATGCCATGAATAGTTCTGGGACACCAACCCGCCCACCGGACCCAGTAACAGTTGGACGATCCATGGTATGTTTCTCGTTTGTTACAAGATTGATCAAAGCTTGAAATACTACCAGGTCTTTGGCCCGATCAGTGGGTATTGGGGCATTTTCAGATGGGCACATAACTCAAATTGTCATCGATGCAGCTGCGATACCACCTTCAGCGAGAACTGCGATCCTTCGCGCGCTTACACTGAAATCAGTAGTGTGCGTCTGCCCCTATGCGAACGATAAAACAGGACTGACGATAAACGGTAGTTATTATCTGCCAATGGTGCTAACGACACTTTGGAGTTCATGCAAACTGTAAATTCATTTCAATCCGGTCCATACGGGATGCTATTGACGAAGCACTGTTTTAGAATTGGGTCGATATCAACGGACAAAACGAACAGTTCTGGGAACACGAATGGTCAACCCACGGTACCTGCATGAGGTAATTGCGAATAAAGTGTGACATAAAAAGGAATATTCCAAACCGATGGTGGATTTGCAGCACCCTGGTTCCCTCTTGCTTGCCGAGTGGGAGTGTCCGCGGAGCGGAGGTTCGTTCATATCTCAATCCGAGTTCCTCTGTATCTCATCACTGATCCTCCGATGATAGGCTGTCGCCTTCTTCCAGGCCGTAGTCAGGCTTTTCCAGGTCGGTGTTTGGCTGGCCTTCACATTTATCCTTTGTTGGACCTATAGCTCATAACAATTTCCATTTATGGGACAGACCCTTCCGACATTTACTTTCCTAGCCAATGAAGGAATTACGCCAAGTACTACTACAACATATACGCTTGATACACTCACCTCTGCGTTGAAAGCTCAGTCAGTGAGTATACCTCTCGATTTCCTTAAAAGAAATACATCTTGATCATTTTCCAGGGATTTATGCCTGCTCTTGACTGTACTTCTGGCACGCTGAATCAAATCGAATGGTACTTTAATCTTAAGGGATCTGTCATCGATGGCACATTTATTCCTATCGGTAAATAGACTCCCATGCCCCCTAAGTTAAAGACCCTGATAATTTTAATTCCCGTCGCAGACGCACCAAAGGCTGGATCCTGCCCATCTTCAGGAATTAAGTACCCACCCAAGTAAACTTACCACCACCACGCCTCCCACATCGGCATGGAATTTCCTTTGTTCTATTCTCATCTTTTCATTAATCACGTTTTGAATTTTTTTGAACAGACAACGGGAGTGAGTGCCTCTCACTAACTTCTCTGCGGTCCGTTGAACATCCATTTGTTTTAAATTTTCATGTTATTTATGTTGTTGCTCCTAGGTATCTTCTGGAGGCAATCTTCTCCTTGCATTTGCGAGTGATGGCGTCCCGAGTGGGTCAACCGATTTCACGGTTTTCACTGGTTCGACACACGTTCAAGACTACACACTCTTTATCGTTTCTAGTTAGATTAGCTTGTACCCGTAATGGCCAGATGGCTACTCTAATAAATTTACGTTTTTTTCCATGTGAAGCCCCTGTACCTTGCGTTCAATAATCATCATCTCAACATCTATCTACTACTAGAATCTACTGCGCTTACCGCTGAGCCTATACCACCTCCTTGGGTTCGCAAACTTCAAATAGCCTGGCGATGCACCCTGAGTCGATGGCACATTAACCGCCCTAATTTGCTTTGGCATTGCAATCTTTTTGTTAACATGCATCCACCGCCGAATAGCTCCGCTCTCCACCTCATTGTCCTCTTGAATCCTTTCTTCGTGGTCAAGCTCAAGCCTGGGCAAGAGATCACACCATGCGTGATCAAAGATCTACCAGACGGCAAAGGTGGTTTCTTCTGTCACCCGAATGCCAGAGGAAGTATCTTTGGTTGGCGAGACGTATAAGTCGATGCCCTCGAGCTACAAGGAACAGTCAACGTGGAGGTGCATCAAGATCCAGGGTCCCATGGAACATATTTCTTGTTCGATTATTAGGGACAAGGTCTAACAGGCATTATGGCTGCCCCACTGAAGTTGGTAAAAGTACCTGTATTTGCGTTGTCTACGTGGTGAGCTATGCCACTCCTTTCTTTATTGAAAGGTTGTTCTACACTTGTTGCACCTACCGGAACACCGATTCAGATTACGTCCTTGTTCCAACAGAGACGTTGACAGAAGCCGTCAGAAACTTGGAGAGAGACGGCTGGAGGTTAAAGGTGCTCGGGAGGGTTAAGAACTTGGGCAGCTGTGGGCAGGGCATCAAGAACGCGTTGAAGATGACGGGTGAATACGATGGACCGCTGATTTTTTTTGATGTGGCTGAGAATGTTGTGTTTTATTTTTGGGTATGTTGATCATGTCACGATGACCGGGCCGATTATGGCTTTCCTTACGACGAGTTACAACCGCCGCCGGTGCACGAACTTTGTGCAGCTACGTGCGTGATATACAGATAACCCATTCCATTAATAGGACTCAGGAGTCGGGCATCAATTCGAAACACATCGCCCTCGCACGTGTGGATGCTACTGCTGTATCTGGGCGACGTGGATCTTTCGTGTGCTTAAGTGGCGTACTAATTCTATTCTCCCTGCCATGTGCTCCTTGTTCGTTCAATAAATTTAGGTCGCTATAATTTTACCGGCTTTGTCTCGGGGTTTCTTTTGTTATCTTTGCTTCGACCAGATTAGCCCGGTATATTTGGCCATTGGCCATATGCATAGTTTGGTTACGCATGGACGGGTACATATATAATCGATAACAATGTGCGTCCCCCTTCTCTCTGCATGTTCCGTTGTCACTCAGTTGATATCAGGGCGGTGGCAGCTGAGCGCTGAACTCCTGTCAATGACAATCGTGTTTTCATCAAGTTGATCTTCTACTTTCTCTAGTTCTTCAAATGGTACTTGAAGCCCAAATCGTAACGCTGTTCTCTTGGATTCTCACCTCTTCTCCACCCCCACTGTTTTCACCGGCACAAAGCTTGCGTGCCCTTCCCAAACTGACGGCTGCTCGATATGCTTCCCGAGTTGTTACTGTCCCACGTCTTCGTGGGTCTTGCGCTTGCGACGTCGCAGATATTTGAGCGATCGTCTTTAATTTCATCCGGATGTTCGACGACTGGTCCGCAGTCGTGCCACAACACCTCGGTTGTGTCGAATTTGTGCTGCTTTGAGTCTCCTGGGGTACGATATCTTTTGTGAGGTCATGACAGCGTTGGCTGAGCTTTATTTTATTTTCCAGGGATTATTGCTGCAGACGCAGGTAAATACCTGAGGACCGTTACGTTCCACTACCCACGACTCATACCATGAATAGTTCTGGGACACCAACCCGTCCACCGGACCCAGTAACAGTTGGACGATCCATGGTATGCGGTTTCTCGTTTATTATAAGATTGATCGAAGCCTGAAATACTACCAGGTCTTTGGCCCGATCAGTGGGTATTGGGTCATTTTCAGATGGCCATACAGCTCAAATTTCCATCGACGCAGCTGCGATACTACCTTCAGCGAGAACTGTGATCCTTCCCGGGATTATACTGGAATCGCTACCGTGCGTCTGCCCCCATGCGAACAATGACACGGGACTGAACGGTATACGGTAGTTGTTATCTGACAATGGTGCTAGCGACACGTTGGCGTTCATGCAAACTGTAAATTGATTCAATCCTGTCCATACGGGATGCCATTGACGAAGCACTGTTTTAGAATTGGGTCGATATCAATGGACAAAACGAACAGTTCTGGGAACACGAATGGTCAACCCACGGTACCTGCATGAGGTAATTGCAAATAAAGTGTGACATAAAATGGAATATCCCAAACCGATGGTGGATTTACAGCACCCTGGTTCCCTCTTGTTTGCCGAGTGGAAGTGTCCGCGGAGCGGAGGTTCGTTCATATCTCAATCCGAGTTCCTCTGTATCATCACTGATCCTCTGATTATAGGCCGTCGCCTACTTCCAGACCGTAGTCAGGCTCTTCCAGGTCGGTGTTTGGCTGGCCTTCACATCTATCCTTTGTTGGACCTATAGCTCATAACAATTTCCATTTATGGGACAGACCCTTCCGACATTTACTTGGCTCGCCAATGAAGGAATTACGCCAAGCACCACTCAAACACATACGCTTACACAACTCACCTCTGCGCTGAAAGCTCAGTCAGTGAGTATTACTCTCGATTTCCTCGATGAAAATCCGTCTTGATCATTTCCCAGGGATTTACGCCTGCTCTTGACTGTACTTCTGGCACGCTGAATCAGATCGAATGGTATTTTAATCTGAAGGGATCTGTCATCGATGGCATATTTGTTCCCATCGGTAAATATACTTCCATGTCCCCTACGCTAAGAGTCCTGATAATTTTAATTCTCGTCGCAGACGCACCAAAGGCCGGATCCTGCCCATCCACCGGAATTAAATACCCACCCAAGAGTGGCTCATCTACCACCACCACGCCTCCCACATCGGCATGGAATTTCCTTTGTTCTATTCTCATCTTTTCATTAATCACGTTTTGAATTTTTTTGAACAGACAACTGGGGTGAGTCCCTCTCTTTTTTTTTCTCATAAATATTTCCCCAGGGTTAACGAATGCGATAGGCACCGGGCAGCTTGCCAACCAAAGCAACAATTCATGCTTCTTCCGTCGGCGGATTGTTATCCCTAGGTACCTGGTCTACACAAACTCTTGCCACATTTACGCTTTCCGGCACGACTTCCAGTTTCACCATGACCTCGTCCAAGGGCAATTGCGGTGTCAGCGGTGGATCGTTCGCGTGCGGGAGCGGGGTTTCCCTCACTAGCTTCTCTGCGGTCCGTTGGACATTCATTTCCTTTAAAATTTCATGTTATTTATATTGTTACTCCCAGGTGTCTTCTGGAGGCAATCTTCTCCTCGCCTCCGGTGGTTCGACAGCATTTACGAGTGATGGCGTCCCGAGTGGCTCAACCGTTTTCACGGTTTTCACTGGCTCGGCGCACGCGCAGGATTATACGCTTTCTATCGTTTCTAGTTAGATCAGCTCGTACCCATAATGACCAGGGGATTGTGTATGGCTAAGCCTTGAGGCTTGTATAGTTATTGTTGCGATCCATTTGATGCACCGTGACAAAGGGCACTCGCCCTAAGTCTTTATTTTCTTTCTTTCTTCCTCTCTTTATTCATGGACTCTTTATCATACGTACATATATATACCATAGCGTAGCGTATGCTCACCTCAGTCTATTCTACATTGACTGAGTATTATCTCGTTTGATCTTATCTAGGGTTGGATTTCAACAGGTTATGGGCCTAATTTGAATCCACACCTTAACAGATCAGCTATCTTATCTTATCAGCGTGCCAGTACACGCTGCAAAGATCCCTTTGTCTACCTCGACGCGTCCGACGCGCCGTCGCACTTTCTTCTTTCACTTCTAAACCACCAGCCGCGCGTCGTCCGTCACTATGGCCGGCAGCTCTGACGATCCCAAATCACCCGCCCCCGTCGTGGCCAGTGTGCCCACCGTGCGTCTCCTTACCGTTTCGACCCTCTTTCCGGGTGAGAAGCTGGACAAGGAGCTTTCCAACTGGATCGCGTGGAAACAGGCGATGTTCCAGTACATGGGCACCTCCCGCCTGATCCGCTATACCAAGTCTAACGCGAAGAGCTTTCGTCCGGACCAAACTCTCGACCCGATCGGGTACGACAACTGGGTCCAGAACGATGAATGTGCTTGTGCCTACATCCATGGTGCCATCTCCGCGAATGAACACCTGGCTCTTGGATCGCAGGCGCTCACTGAAGACACCGCCGCACTCTGGGCGTTGCTCGAAGCTCGCCACAAGGACGATGGACCAGTTACTCAAGTTTCTTTGATCCGTGAGGCGATGGGACTCCGTGCTACCGCGGATGATTTCACAACCGCGCCGAAGGAGATCGTTCGTATTATGGAACGGGTTTTTAGCATGGGCCCCATCTCCAACGACACTTACACCAACTTTATTATTCTCCACAGCTTCTCCGAGCTTCAAGATATGCAATTTAGTATCCAGGACCAGTTGAAGATGGCTTCGAAGGAATCACCGGCGACGCCACTAACCGTCCTCAACTATCTCCGCGAGAAGCAGAAGATTATCGACTCCAACTCATCCGCCCGCACTGCGACCTCCATCGCTCTTGCAGCACGATCGACTCCGAGCCCTAAGAATAACAAGTCCCGATCAGCGCTTTTTTGCACTGGGTGCAAAAGCCCTACCCACACTCATCCGTACTGCATTCGCGAGGGAGGAGGAATGGCTGGGAAGACGATCGAGGAGTCAAAAGCTCAGAGGCGAAAGGACATTGAGGCGGCAAAAGGGAAGGGGAGTACGAATCCCGCTGCGGGAGGGGCTAGTAATCGGGTTGCTGTTGCCCATACGGACTCCAATGGCAAGGCATTCATTTCCTATGTCGACCCATCCGCCCTCTTCAACACTCCGGGATCTCCAGCATATGCGAACCTCGCGTCAGTTAACGTCGACAGTATCGCATTTTCTACCGAGGACTTAGAACATCACGCCTTTTCCCTTTTCCACACCACTGATGTCGCGGGCGCCTACCTCAATGCAGACATGCCTGAAGTCCATATACCCGTCAATCCAACTTCGCTGGACTCCATCCCAGCCTGGATGACGCTCAATGGCGACATTACCAGTTCTGTCGACTGGGATGTCCACTCGCGCCCCACCGACCTCGCCGCAATAAGCGCCGATGCTCCCAATCAGGCGACACGTACCGTCGTTTCATCGGAAGAATTTCCTTTCTATCTCGACTCGGGTGCTACTACACACATCTCACCATCTCGCGATGACTTCTTCTCATTGCAGCCAATCGCTTCTCGCCCCGTTAAAGGAGTTGGGGGAACATCAATCTTTGCCATAGGCATTGGGGAGATACGACTCCGGATCGCACGAGGTGCCTGGGTTTCTCTCCTTGACGTCTTGTTTATCCCTGCAGCCGCGGTCCGCCTTATTTCAGTTGGCGCGATAGCTCGGGACTCCAAGATTGTCTCCCATTTTGACGATACCTCTTGCTGGCTCACATCCAAATCTACTGGTGCCCTTATCGCTACAGGTACTCTTCTCCCCAAGACTCGCCTCTACTCCCTTCCTCTCCACTCCCCACAAGCCGATCACGCTTACACCATCCACCGCGCAGCCGATCTCGAAACCTGGCATCGCCGTCTTGGCCACGCTAACTACCAATGCGTCGCCGGATTGGCTCGCAAAGGCAAGGTCAACGGTATGTCGCCCTCACTCGCCACCTCCAAAGTCTCTAAATGCGAACCTTGTCTTCTCGGAAAACAGACAAAGACGATCGTACCAAAGACTAGAGGAGGGAAGGATGGTGAAGGGAACCGCGCAACGCGCACCCTTGGAGTAGTTTGGATAGACCTCACTGGGCCGCATGCTGTAACATCACGAACTGGAAATAAATATACTGTGGATATTGTTGATGACCATACCAGCCGCGGGTGGACATTTCCTGTCCCCAAGAAATCGGATGCGTTTGACAGAGTCCTAGCATGGGAGAAGATGGTGGAAGCGGAAACCGGTCTCAAAGTTGGTAAATATCGAACAGACAACGGGGAACTCAAGTCGAACAAGATGCGGGCATGGCTTGAAGGAAAGGGGACTCAACATGAGTTCACAGCTCCATACACTTCTGCTCACTGTGGACGCGTGGAACGACGCCATCGTACGCTCATGGGGAAGGCCAATGCTATGCGAATTTATGCTGGATGCCCGCCGAACCTATGGGATGAATTTTACCTCACTGCGTCTTTTCTTGACGAACGGACCCCCACCGCGTCGCTAAAGAGCGGCATCACTCCTTATGAAGCTTATTATAATCGCGCTCCTGACTACACCCGCCTACGCGAAATTGGCTGTCGAGCCTTTGTCCTTATTCTCAATCGCCACAACCCTAAGATTTACGACCGTTCCCTTGAATGTGTCCTAATCGGCTACGATCTCAATGCCAAAACCTATCGGTGCTATAATTGTACCACAAAACAGGTTTATTCATCCTACCATGTCCGTTTTATTGAGAGTCATGAAGAGCCTCCCTCCTCACTTAATCCCGCAACACCCTCTGCACCTACTTCCATCTCTGAAATATCCGAGACGGCTACCTCACTCCCGATCAATATTGATACTGAGGAGGAGGAGACCCTACCGACAAACCACCGAGATGCGATCAAACCTCCCGTTCCGAACCTCGATCCCGAGAACCCTGATCAACATGCCCTGGATGACATCATTGCCACGGATGTTACACCCGCCAATAACCGCCGCTCGACGCGAATTCAGAATGCCAAGGACGCCAAGGCAGCAGGAGCCCCTTCACGGATGGATAGGATACGGGAAGAGGTGGCTGAGAGTAAAGCGAGGGTGGAAGAAATGAGGGTGGAAAAGAGATGGAAGAGGCTGGATGACATACGGGAGGATGAGAGGAGGAACGACCCTGCGCGTCTAGATGAAGAGGCAAGGAATGACTTACAAAGGGAGGAAGCAAATACGACGACAGGAGGAGAAATGAACGGCGAACGAGTTGATGAAGGACAGGTGGTGGACGGAGAGGTTGAAAACCTCCAACAAATGTTTGAGAACATAAACGCCAACAATCGGATTATCGAAGCCGACAGGGTGGACCATCTTCTCGCAGCAATAGCCGACCATTCTACTATTGACTCCTCATCAATGTATGTGATCACTCGCTGGATAGTCTATGGTTTTGGAAATGATAAGAGTTTGCTTGTAAGATTGTCTTCCGAGGCATGATGGCAGGTCAATGAGGAACTCGCCGTAAATTGTAGCCTACTTGTGCGACATCGCATCCTGAGAGGGAGGGTGTTGAGGAATCAGCGGGGTCTTCTATACAGCGGCAAGTCCCTTAGGGGAGACGAAGCAGGCCATCATTGATGTTATATCATTTATTCGCGACTTAATGGATGATTGTGGGTGAAGAGGGGTAAGGTCACGCGTTGATGATCAAGCGAGTTGAGATTTCAAAGCGGAGTTCGAATGTTCTCGCGAGCGTCATACTGAGCGCATCGGTATGCACAAACTGCATGGGGACTGCAGGGCCTCTCAAAATACCGTAGATATATTGTATCAATGTCACATGTGCCTAGAAAATTATTTTAATTAGCTCTGAATTGATAATCGCATTCCAAAGAACCAATTACTGGAACTTCAAACTCTTCTTCCTCATGAATGGGCATGGCGCAGCGGAGATATCTCATTGAAAGCCTGCCATGTAGTAAGTAAGTAAATTAACTTAATAAAAAGTTAACTTGTGCTGACTTACAGCGAAAGTTAACCTGCTCAAGTTAACGTGCGCTTACTTATGGTGAAAAGTTAACTTGCTCAAGCTAACTTGTGCAGTTAACTTATTTTATTGGACTCGATTTCAACATTCGCAGTCACCTCAACAATATACATACATTAGGTTTTATTTGGGGGATTCTGTAGTGCAGTTATTGCATGATGTTTTATGTGGCTAGAGGTCTCCTTCGCTGCGATCGAGCGATCGAAAATTTGCATGAAGGTGAATTCTTCAAGTACCACACGTTTATATGATAGTACGCCTATCCTAACCATGTTCAATGCTCTTCGAAAGCTATTTGGCCTGCAGCCGCGCAATGAACATTCTCGGCATCCACCAGAAAGTCAGCATCAGAATGGATCCATCTATCCAGGACCACTTCAGCCGCGAGTCAGTATTTAGGTCTGATTCATTTCCTTCAAGTTTACTTTCTCAGAGAAATGCGCTCTTTCATCCACACATGCAGACATCACATTGGAGCTAACGGCACCGCAGATGGTAACCCTTCATCTCAACGTCATGTCCTATAAGGAAGAAAGACTTGGTAAGTTCATCCGATAAAGGCACTACCTTATTTAAGTCTTCCTTACACCGTAGGACTCTTCTATCGGTCTTTTTTTCTTCTCACTCGTCTTCATGGAGCTCTCGCGCTGACACCCCGCCACCATAACACAATATCGCTTAGCGGGTACCCAAGAAAGTGTGTCATAAGTTAACGCGAGCCCACGTTAATTTGTCCACGCGTGGGAATAAGTAAGTTAAAGTTAATCCGGTTCAAGTTAGGGGCGAAAAAGTTAATAAGTTAGATGAATAAGTTACTTTATACGCAGTCGGCCTGTCCTGGACGCGCCTCACGTCGCTTCCCTGCCCTTATATGACCACTATTTGTCAGATAATGTCGATTACACTTACAAAGCCCTTGTCAGGAGTGCTAAACTAGCAGTTTAATTAATCGTATATCTAAGAGCACGCGTGAATCTGACAAGCACCACCGATTTAACCATCAACGACTATTTATTCATTACTGGGGATCGTGATCGCAGCTCTCTCCGTATCTGTCCAATGCCAAGATAGTAAAATACTTGAGAGGAAGTCGTGTCGTTCCCTCCTTCAACTTTTCGCGTTTGTCTTATCGTTTGTCGTCTTTTGAGTGTCAAATGATTCGCTAAAGGGATGTCGAGGTGCGTGTGCATGGTGTACGTTCATCACGAACATGAAAATCTATCTACGATCGCACATAGGAAATAATACAAACGCGTCACGAACAGCAGTGGCGACAGCGAGAAAAGAGGATCTTGGAGTGTTGCTAGTCGGTTACTTGCATATGGATGTCAAAGATAGAACGCGGACCATTCATTTCAAAGGAAAACTTACCCATATATAACAAAGATGTTCCAAATGCGACTCCTGTTGAATAAAAATAGGGCTTCGGGGTTCTTCGAGATATATACGCAAATTTGAAGCGACTAGGGGTTCGAATTCCTTTAGCATATTCATAATCAAAGAATGGACCGTAGATCGTCCTCTATTCCAGGCGCAAGAGAAATACCCGAGAAAGCGCTTTGGGAAGAGGGAGTCCTTTGGCGGAACGCAGAACGATATCGATAGTGCATGAGAAGATTTACGCACCTCACTAAAATTTTCGCAATATGTCCTGCGACGGTGGGGTCTATAGTGGGTAGTGCCAAGAGCGTGAATGATTTTTCATTTCGAACTCTCTTGGGTGGGTGAAAGCCAATGACGAGGTCGCCATCTATTATAAGAACGAGATGTAAGACATATGGGTGCAGTCATATAGGATGGCTATGGAACGTAGAACTATACCACGTTCCTCGCTTCCACCCATCCAGAAATTCACCCCCAAAGACCGTCACACATCCACTCCGCCTACATCATGCCAAGGCAAGACGATGTCCGGGA
>Ga0307517_10011418_pt1 | contig 12305 bp, 10 predicted proteins | sample 23_EM_MG_FD_194515 | JGI IMG/M metagenome (GOLD analysis project Ga0307517, IMG submission 194515) | Populus trichocarpa ectomycorrhiza microbial communities from riparian zone in the Pacific Northwest, United States - 23_EM | ecosystem: Host-associated > Plants > Roots > Unclassified | place...
TCTGATTCTTAAAGCAGGATTCCAGCAGGAACTGAGCCAAATTTGGCCGCTACAATAAGAAATGGAGAACTGTGCCAAATCTGGCTGATACAATAAGAACCTAAACCTGCCACCTAATTGATAAGTTATAACCAGTATGAGTATTAAATTCAAAATATGCAACTTCAATAAACGATGAAAATAGATTTCCTTCAAGTATATTGACGAACACTGCGAGTAGTTGACTTAAAACTCTTTTCAGGATTGTAAATTTGTGATGCAAATCTAGTATGAGGTCCTAATGTCCTATAGAATCTATCTGATTTGAGGTCTCAAAAACCAGGTGAACAGAGACAATGCAAGATAACTTAAGTCCATTCATTATCTTTATGTAACGAGTAGCCAAAGAAGTCTGTTTGCGAGAATGCACTTGCATGTACATGTGCAAAGAGAATGTGTAACATGACTTACATCATATAGTGCATCGCCAAGCTTAAGCTTGATCGCTCCACTCCTGTAAACCAGCATTTTGCCCATATATCCCTTTGGCAATTCTTCAAAACTGGTCTTCCTAGCAGCACTCTTGCTTTCTGATGGCATTGACATATCAGCTCTCTCTTTTCCCTTTGCACTTGCTGATCGCTTCAAAAAGGGCAGCTTCTCAGGAACTTGGAAGAAAAATAACCTTTCATTGTCACACTCCTCCTGTCACCAATCACCAGTTAATTTTAACTAGGATGCTAGTTACAAAAATGAAAACTGATAAAATTTCAAAGCAAGGAATATATAAATGCGAACACCAACCAACAGCCCAAGATCAGAAGCAGGATTAATAGTAGTCTCATCATACTCCAAGTTCCTTGCTTCCTCCCCAAACTCAGCCTCGTCAAGAAGCTCTAAAAACAAAAACAAGCATATTGTACTCAGCATTACAGAATGACACCTAACAACAAGGCATTAAAGATAAAAGGCAACAGAAAATTCTTGGGCTATCTCTGCACTAATGAAAACTCTAGGTCTTGTGAGTAGTCATGGCATTAATTAATTGCATGAGATAGAACCAATTGGGGTCTTGAGAACTAAGCTCGTTGTTTTTTCTTACCATAATTTTGAGGAGATCCTAACATTAAAAAGATTTTCACTGGTACAATGTTCCAGCAATATCAAAATGTTGATATTAGCAATTAAAGCTATGCAAAAAGAAAATGGAACAGTCTAACATGACATGTGTCATAAAACAACAACATCAAGGAAGTTTATTATTTGAGAACTTCAGGGAAATGGAAACAGAGAAATTCGGTTCAAAAGTGCTTTCAGCAACCATGCTAAGAATATATTGTTCTCTTCTAGATGCATCTAAAAACTTACTAGGGTCGCCAGAGTAAGGCGGCCTCAAAGGAAGAGTATTTGGATAATAGATATGGTGGTAATCCTGCAACAGCATCACAAAAACCAGATCTTAGTATCCATGCGATGGAAGAGAGACTGAAAGAGAGAGGGACTGATAGAACCCTTACCCAAGGTTCTTTATATCGTCTCTTCCCTTTCAGGGATAACGGATTGATAGCCCCATCTACTCTGGCAGCTGAAGGAGGCACAAAAATTTTCCCATCATCATCCCTGGTATCTTCTGTCCCTGACCAGCTGCTACCAGTGTTCTCATGCACAGGAACATTATATTTCCTTATCAAAAGAGGTGGCGATGGGGCACCTGGCCCGAAAGCAACTTGCACTTGAGCTGCAGGTGTGAACTTAAAACATGAGTGGATAACGATGATTGATATCACAGTAACAATATTTCAAATTAACCCATCCCAAAATTATTCATCTAGGAGTGCAGATTTGACTGGGAAATCTGGGCCATCTCAAGCATTGTATCTTATTCCAATTATTACAAGGATGGTTAAACCGTCAACAAAAGATATCGAGTAACAGAACACAAATTATTTTCATTTAACTGTTCTTGAGTTTCTAATCAGAAATTGTGAAGCATATAGAATCACGAACAATTAGGGGTCATGCATATTGAGATGGTATAGCCTAAAGCTTGCAACCACAAGGTTGCAGACTCAATCATTACAAGCAGCACTAATTTCCGATACCATAAAATTTTAGCATCTTAAAGCTTAGTATGCAAGGAAGCAAGTTACATGGACTGAGAGAGAACACTAATTAGAAGCAAGGTGCCCTAAATCCCATGAGACACATATTGCTGCTAACATATTCCAGTTGCTGACTGAATTCCCAACGGAAAGGGCTTTAGCCAAATCAACATGTCGTTGGACAATGAAGCTTAGTCCATGTAAGCAAACTTAGTTAACATAAACAACACAGAAGAAAGATGAAACGCAAATGATAAGACAGAATAGAATGTCCAAGCTAAAGAGAGATTACGTTTCTTTTCTTTAGGGACTTGTCTTCTGAGATTTTCCTGCACAAGCAAATCACAGTTGAGCTAAGAACATAAAATAAATAAATTGCCATATTAGACTGTAGCATTTATTAAGCTTAGGATACTGCATGAAATTAGTCCACGGGGGAAGTGCATAGAATAACAAGGTAGTGTTTGGAATTGTGATAAAATTATTTTTCAAAATTGCTTTTTAATTGAGAATATATTAAAATAATGTTATTTTTATTTTTTAAAATTTATTTTTTATATTATCAGATCATTCAAAACGATTCAAAATAAATAAGAAATAGTAATTTAAAGAACAAAAATATTTCAAAAATATTTTTTAAAGCAAAGACAAATGCAGGCTGTCCTGAGATTTGTGTGGATTGGTTAGAAATAGGTTATTTTTCTTAGACTCCGACGACGACTGCTACTACTAAATTGATTACACAGTAATTGCTTAACATAGTTAGAAGAAGAGCAACAAGGATGGCTGCTGTGTATATGACTGACTGACTGACTAGTCACAAGGCACGACCATGCCGAAAGATCCGAATGGTTGAATGAACGGGGTGGGTCCGGTTTCGGATTGTGATTTTCGTAAAAATTAAGGCGCATCAAGGTATAATTAATTAATCTTTTGTCTTTTGGGTGGGTCGCAATGGTTAAATAAAAATCAGTAAGTTGACTTAAGACGCTGCAATTCTATAGGGCAAAGGAAAGAAATGGTAGATGATAAGACCAAGATGAAAAACCCAAACACCATATTTGGGTTGAAGCAAAGAGAGAACACAGCACATGATCTGCACACATACATTGAATTTGTGGATGAGCATCTGGGCCTGGGCAGCTTCTTCATCCTCGTTACTCCTCCTGTCATCATTTATCTCTTCACTGCATTTTCCACATCCAGCACCACACATTAAAACTAAAATTAATCTAACCTTTTATGACAGAGAAGAAGAAGATTTCAATCCAATACTGTACGGAGAATAGAAGCGGAATTACGTTTTGGGGACGGAGGGTCTTCTCTGTCTACGCGGAAGTTTAGGCTTGAACTTAAGCTGCAGTCAGTTCACTTTTTGTTAAGAATTATTACTTTCAGATCTGGACTATCCATTCAACACAATCCTAAACAATCAAACGCGAAATCATTGATTCTTAGCAAAATGATTGATTGATACCTTTGTGCGAGAAGGGGAAGATGGATCTACTTGATCGTCCATGGCTCGAAGCTTGATGATGACGATGAAGCAGAAGAGAAGATGAAAATGGAAAGGAAAAGGACTCAAAACGCAAAACCGTAGGGTTCGAACTCGAGGCCTCGCCGATAGCGTGACAATGTCTTGCACACTAGGCTATAAGACATGTTTGACTAGTCCTTACATTTATATATATATCTCTACAATCTAAAATTATTATGATACACCAATTTGTGACTTGTCTTTGTATGAAATCAGAAATTAACCTTGTGCACATGATTTTATAAATTCGATCCTAAAGTTATAAAATTTGGGGAATTTAATATGAGTACCCTCGTATCCATCCATTAATGGCAAAAAAAATTCTTGATTTCAGTTTAATTTTTTTAATCTTTGTATTTCCCTTAAATATAATAGTAATATCATTTTATGCAATAATATTTATTTATTATATATATATTCGACCTCGGAGGATAAGCTAAGCGGACGGACAGCCTTCAAGAATTCTTCGTGACGATCCACCATTCTCCATTTGTTATAATAAAAGCTTGCTATGGTGAAGAATACTAACCATGTGACGTACAATCTCGACCATGATAATTAACCTTAATAAGATAAAAGTAAATAAGCTTTATGTAGGACCAATTATAGTCATACGACAATCACATGACTCTTTCATACAACTCTCAATCAGGGAGGAAATACTAAAGAAAAAACCTGTAAATGTAATAGAAAGAATTGTCAAGGAACTTAGTAATGGAACTGAATGTTGTCACTGAAAATCACTATCTCATTGTGATTTCAACGCGAACAGACCTACTTAGTATTCGCATTGGAGAAAGTTTAAAAAGCCATTGGATTCGAGAAAAACATTTATAAGAAAATTAATTAATATAAACCCTACAGCGTAATAGTGTGAACTAGATTACTAACTGTATTATGTTGGTGGTAGAATTAATTTTTTTAAATATAAAAAATAATTGAAGGATTAAAAGGTTGAACGAGAGTTGTTATATATAGCTGAATTAATTTGATAAATTTAAATTTTTTTTGATAAAATTAAAAGTCCAAGCACATAAGAAAAAAAGTAATTTGAATGATTGATAGTTTGACTTTTTAAAAAATTTAGAAGATATTTTTTTTTATTTAACATCAAGAAGATAATATATTAAAACAATTCAGATTAATCTACCAAACCCACAATCCCGGTTACAAACTCAACTTAGTTTAATAACCTTATTTTATTTAATAATTTTTTTATCTAATTATACGGTAACAAAAATAGATATTTGTAAAATTAAACACCACCAATATATCAAAATATACTAAAATTCATTTAATGAATTTGAAATAAAAAATATACTAAAATTCTTGAATGATTTACTGTAGCCTCATATTTTTCTATTCACAACTAGTGATTTTTGTTCTTCACATGAAAATTTAATTACCTTAATAAAGACATTTTGATCAATTCAATATATTTATAAACAATAAAATAATCAAAATACCTCTAAATGTAAGAAAATAAAGAGTTCAAGGTAAAAATATTTTTATTTTTTATACATGGTGGAACTACATATATACCCTTAAATCCAAGACATCTAATTTATTATGATCTTTCAACCATGGTTTTTTTGTTCTTTTTTCTTTTGTAATTGTTAGTGTGGTCAAGGGAAGCTAATTCTTTCAGCCATGGTTCAGGGGTATTTTTGTTAATTCACTCAGCCATACTTCAAAATACCATAACCAGTTTGAAGGCGGCAAATTCCAATAGAAAAAGAAGAAGAAAAAAAAACATCAATAAATCTAAACATCCCTTCAATCTAGCAGAAATCATCAAGAACGTTCCATGCCCATGGCATACTCGAGAACACCATCAGTCAGAGAACCATATCAATTAAAAAAAATATTGAAGCATTGCAAGGGGGAAAACGAAACTAGCCCCCACAGCCACCTATCCCAAAGGAGCACACACGGGGACGGGAAAAAATCACAGAAAGCAAACAGGGGGCCACAGGCAAAGAACATTATGCGGGGTGATGCATGCAATGAGGAGGCCCTGCATGTAAGTTGTAGCAGAGATCCGACCACCCATATCAACGAACCATTACAAAATGCAGTATGATGTGATCAACGGAAAATATAAACTCAAAGAAGCAGTAACCATTAAATATCAATACATTCAGAAGTGGCAGTTTACAGAAATTTATATGACTGCTAGCTAATTAGCAATATCCACTTCAGAATCGGGTTTTGATGACAGAACTAAACCTCTACTATCCCTAAAACCATCTAGTTAAGCACTACATTGGGAGCTGACCATCAAATATCTGACAAGGTCCATGATGCCCATGATAGCAACTTCTTTTCGTCTCATGGAACTAAATCCTGACCATCTTGCACACAACAAAGTTAGCACGTAAAATGAAATAGACCAGGAAAAATATTAATAAAGTCATCAAGGTATATAACATCCTTGTCGCAAGAAAAATGACCACAGCGCCATTACCACCAGAAATGAATATACACGCCATGAGACAACTTAGTGCCTATGACCTGCAGCTGATGCAATAACAAAATGAAATGATGCAAACACCGGACCCTTCAACTTCCCAACAATCAGGGTGCTAGGTTTTGAACATAAAATAGCTGAACTACCGAATAATTGAGTAAAATTATGTCATCTCTAAAGTCTTCCTTGCCACTAATATTTAAGTCGCTCCACATCAATTTATCCGAGCAAAACACCAATCCTTCCTTAACAAGGAGAATTCAATTTTATTTTTTTTGGATATTTATTTATTTGGAACTATGATTGCTAGTCAAAGCTTTACAAAAGAATCTAGTTGGAGAAAACAGATTATCAACAAACATACCTACAGCTGTTCACAGCTCACCAGTAATTCAAAAAAGAGTTGTGCATGTACATTCAAGAAGGGTACAAATGGGTAAGAAGAAATGACAGAAATTTAGGAAGGTTCTATTCAAGAACAGGTCAATAGAAAGTTCTGTGGGTGGCAAATTCCATCTTAGAAAAAATGCAAAGCTAAAATGTTTTGTTTATTATACCACGGAGGCTAAGATTCGAAAAATTACCAACAATCTGAAATACCACTGACAAGATAATAATGCTTTCAAATCATCATGCAATATCTTTAACAGACTTTCTATGTAAACCACTAGGTGCCACTTTGGCACTGCAATCACACAAGCATATGCTTGCATCACAACTAGTTTTCACACTGCAGCTCTAAATGGGTCCTAAATCACACTTCATTGACCAGCTAAACAGGAAACTGATAACTCTCTTAATTCACACGAACAGTTAGCTCCCTCAGGTTCCATATTCAACTATATTCTAAATCACATAGCATTGTATTTGATAAAAAAAAATCACTACCAAAACTAAATATGTATTTGAGATCTTTTAACTGCCACGTAAAAGCTAGGAAGAGACATCAGAACAACCTTACAAGCAAACGGGAGAGAGAAAAACAAATAAGCAAAAAGAATGAATTGAAAGCTTCTTACACATACCCAAAAGGCATTCATATTCTAAGACGCTCACCATCTTGAAAGATAGGATGAACAAACCTGAAGAAGCTTCAACAGCATAGCAACTAGGATAACTCAACTATCCTCAAAGTAAAAGGTGAACAACAATAAAAAAATAACATTAAAGCCAAGAAAAGAAATGGTTAAGCACACCAAAGATGTCAAATGTAACACAAAACCGTCAGTGAGATATTCCAAAAAATTCAATTAAGCAAATAAAAGTAGAAGTTAGCAATGAGACATCATATAGGAGGCAACAGACATTGATAAGAAAACAATGTTAAGTTCAATAAGAAAACAAGAAATAATAATATCAATAAGATTTGAGCAGCTTCTCCAAAATGTGTCTGTATGAACTCGCTAGCCAATATCTCTGCAAATGTGATAACAGTACAGCAAGGTTAAAGATGTGAGTCCCAAACTTCCAACAAAGTCATGGCAAGAGGTAAGAAATCAGGCTGCGCCAAGAAACATCAGCCCTGTCAAAATTATTCAATAACGGCAAAAAAGGGTTAAGAAATGTAAACAGAAGGAAATAACAGAAAACATGTTGATAAGTGGACTGTGCAGATTTTTTTTCTTTCAGTGAGACAACTCAAAACTATGATTGGTCCTAACATATTTGACTTAGTAACTGTTTTGATTAAACATCATTTCATAAGAAATTAGATTTAATAAAGAAAGATAAATCAGAAGAGGTTGTTCACACGATCTACCACTGCTAGATGACAAGGCATACAATACCATTGCAAAGAAGGTAAATGGTTAGAATATCACAAACGAACCAAATGGAAAATTATATAATAATAAGGAATCATAAATAAGCTACAGTCTCATCTGCATTTAGAAGGGGTTGACTTACATACTGAAAAAGTTATAACCTCCTTCCTTTTAAATACCTTTGGATGTAAAAAAAACACACCAAGTGAGAATCTAGAATGCAAAAGTGAAATGCAAAGCTAAAAACTTCCATTGCCCCAGGTCAACTTACATCGATGGTAATTTTTTTCTAGTTACAACAACTTTTTAGCAAAAACAAAAGAACAGAAAACCACGTTGTATGTTTTTTTCCATCTTTTTAAGCAATAATGTTCTAGTATAAATAGTTCACAATAACTACAGTATACAACAACTCCTACACATAACATTCTGTCATGGATACCAAACATGAAACTCAATATCTGCAAGCGCTGATGTTTCATAGAACTTCCGTTGAGCTTGACTCCAAGAAACAATGACTTCCAAATATACAAAAGTGCAATACCATAAGGCAAGAGAACTTTATGATCAGAAAAGCAATGCAACAAAACAGTTGGATGGACAGGTTTTGATAGGATTTATACTGTCTCTAGTCCTATAAAAGGGAAGTCTCATGTCTAACTCTATGCACGTGTAAGATGCACACAGTTGAGAATCCAAAGGAATCATAACGAGTAACAAGAAAATGGACATTCCATTTACCTCTTCAATTGGAAGTAACTAGGAAAGCAACTGGCCTCATTTCATCTCTGCCATAAACTTCGCATACTCTGCATCTGCACCATATCTTGCTTTCTCTGCAGAAGAAGAATGTGGAGGTGGCATGGTCGAGTTTGAGGCCCAAGGCACATTACCCATTCCCTGTGAATGGTCTGTTGCTGGGGGGGGAGGAGGAGGAGGAACTGCACTGTAATAAGATGAATAACCAATCGAGTGCCCATACACATTTGAGGCTGCAAGTGGAGCAGATAAGCTGTTTTCAGATGGCACTCCTGGTGGGTAGCTTTGTTGAGCCTCACTAGATGCCACGGTCTGAGTCAGTGTGCCCGAGGGAACTGGCTGCACTGGTGGAGGATATTGCACACCATAAGGAGGTATAGGCTGTCCAGGAATGGGAGGGTACATGGTTGACCCAGGAGGAGGAGGAGGAGGAGCATAAGGACCATAAGGAGAGGGAACTGGTGGTCCCCATGGAACCGGAGTTCCTCTATAGCTGGCGTGCGCCCCGACATAGCTGGTAGGTGGACCATTTGGAAGGGGACCACCTGCTGTAAACTGCTGCGAGGGATAGGCACCACCAAGTGGTTGAGTTGGGATAGGGTATGCGGGCATGGTTGATGTTGGAGGACCTGGCGGGACAGTAGGCTGAGGTGGCTTACCAGCAACTCTCACAGCAATGGTTCGACCATCAATGCGATAACCATTCATGCTTGCGATTGCATTATTAGCCATTTGAACATCACAATACTTCACAAAACCATAACCTTTACTCAATCCAGTAATCCGATCCTTAATCACCTTGGCCATCACGATTTCACCAAAAGAAGAAAACAAACCAATCAAACCATCATCATCAAGATTGGGTGGCAAGTAACCAATATACAAATTCGTATCATCATATTCTTTAGGTTTGAGCCCATTTGCTCCCAGCCCTGCTTGATTCGCACTACCAAGACCCCCGGTATTACTACCAGCCCAGGGAGGATTGTTTCCAGAACCACTTGACTCCAAAGCTAAGGTAGCAGTTTGCTTAGTTGCAGATTCAGGCATAGTCCCACCTAACTCAGCCAAAAAGTTCTGATACTCATCATCCATTTTCTTCCCAGCTGTTCCCTTCATGGGACAATCAATGGTTGGATGTCCACCATCGCCACAAATCTTACAAAGCACATCACTCTTAAACGTAGAGGTCCGCGAAGGGCATGCATACTGCCTATGGCCTGGCTCACCACATAGCCTACAATACTCCTCATCCCTAATTGTTCCATTCAAAGCAGCAAGTTCCCTAAGCTGCTGCCTCTTATGCTCATTCAAGACTTCATCCACAGGTTGCAACAACTTCTCAACCATCCCTGCAGCAGCATCCAATGCCTCCTGTGTCTCCGCCTCGACCAAAACATGCAAATCCTCATTCTCTGATGGATCTGGTTTCAGATCCCTCTTCTGCTGCAATCTCCCTTCCTTCACTGACCCCTTACCTCTAATAACAATTTTACCACCTGTCTCCCTCTCCATTCTCTTCTGGGTATTCCCTCTTGGCCCAATAATCAAACCAATAAAATTATAGCCTGGATACTCTTTCATAGGTATATAAAGCTTCTTTTGAAGCTTGGGGGGCCTATAATCTGCTGGCGGTTTAAAGGCCGGGTTTCTCTTAATAATCTGCGAAATAATCTCTTGTCTTTCTTTGTTCAATCTTTCTCTTGCCCTATACTCTCTAGTGTTAATCCTAATTCCCATATTATCATAAATTGGTTCAGGTGAAGGAGACCTAGCTCCTTCAGGTCTATCATCAAGAGGCAAACCAGACTGCAACATCCTGCTAATCTCCAATAGCCTAGCATTCAAAGCTTGAATTTCCGGATCAAATTCAATACCTCCAGTAAAATCTTTCATAAAATCAGGTAACTGAATCACGGGCTTTGGCTCGTCGTCAGCCCACCTCGATTTTCGCTTCCTCGTGCCGCTACCCGAATCATTATTGTTACTACCATCGGCACCAGCATCCGCCGGTGGGTCCCAACGACTGCGACGGCGGCGTCGGCTGGTGGTTTCCTCCTCTCCACCAGAGCAGTCTCTGTCACCACTGTTTGTGTTAGCGACGCCATTTTCGGAGAGTAAGGACTTGGGGATCTCGGGTTTTGGTGTGGTAGTTTGGGGATTGTGGCCATTTTCAGGGGCAATTTGGGGAGGATTGGAGATTAGGGTTTTGTGTGGGTTTTGGGGATCGGGAAATTGAGGTTCTTCAGCTGGAGGAGGAGGGGGCGAGTTAGGGCAAACGGGGATGAAATCTAGGGTTTCCGGTGGTGGTGGTGGTGGTGGAGGTGGATTGGATTGGTCTTGTGGGGTTTGAAAATGAGGGTTTGGGGTTTGATCGAGAGATTCCATTTATTTTTAGATGGAGAGCGCGAAGGTTATTCGAGAGAGAGAGAGCGCGTAGACGTAACCAGTTGTTTTTGTGGTTTCCGATTTTCCACTTGAGGTGGTGTACCGTGTACGTAGTGCTAGTTCCCTCTTTTCTTTTTATTGGATAAATTTTATTTATTTTCTAATGACGGTTAGGTTTAGTGGTGGTGTTAATGAGCTCAGTGTCTTTTGGGCTAAATCATAGTTGAGCTGGGTAGCCCAAAAAAAGATTGTGCGGGCAAGAACCAATACCTCAAGGCCACTTGCTTCACAATGGGCTAGTCTTTCCTTTCGAGTGTTGATCCGAAAATGTTTATTTTTCTCAAGATTTTATATTTAGGATTTTGTTTTTATTTTCTAATCAAAGAATTTGTTTTCTCCCTTGAATGATGAAATGACTTCTTATTTCTCAGTTTTTTTTATCTTTTTTTAAATCGAGAAACTCCTTTTATTTTGGATTCCTCAAAACTAACAATACTTTAAAATAATATTTTTTATTTTTTAAAATATTTTGAAGTATAATAAAAATTATTTTTTAAAATATTTTTCATATTTTTAAAAAATATAAAACTATCTTTGAAAAAAATATATATTTATATTCTCTACTGGTTAAAATGATTTTAGTTCGAAGGAGGGAGGAATATTTGTAGTTGGTCCGAAGAAAAATCTTCACAAGAGAGAGAGTAACTTGACAGAAGAGAAAATCAATGCTAATTCACACCCTGTGAGGTCAAGCACGCAGAGACCCCCGCAATTGTTGGAGCTAGCATTCTTTCAATATCCAGAAGTGTGCCTCTCAAAGAAGAACAAATGTCCAGTAATTAGACTGGATGCAGTGATCCAGAAGCGTTTCTCTTGACTTTCTCTTTTCTATGAATTATTGACTTTGTTAACACTTAGCAGACTATTTTTTTGGTGGCCGCCATACTTGGCAGTTCTTCTCTTCCAATATTCATGTGACTATGAACAGATTACACTTCCATAACTCGTGTTTTGCTCCTCATTGTTGCTGATGATAACAAAACCCTATAGGGTGTTTTAGGGATACTAACCGAGGAATTCTAATTATTCTTGTTAATCAAAGTGGGGCATAATTTGGTCTTCCAACTCATCGAAGACCTACAAGGAATCCAGTTTTGTAGACTGGATTGCTTTCCTACTGATCTCAAGAAAAAGCAGATCCTCTAACATTCTCCACAGCAAACTTCCCATTTTTTCCCTTCTTCAAGGCATCATCCCCGATTCTGCATCCATCAAGCAAGGCTGTTAGCTTAAAGGGTGGAACATCA
>Ga0307517_10011419_pt1 | contig 12305 bp, 14 predicted proteins | sample 23_EM_MG_FD_194515 | JGI IMG/M metagenome (GOLD analysis project Ga0307517, IMG submission 194515) | Populus trichocarpa ectomycorrhiza microbial communities from riparian zone in the Pacific Northwest, United States - 23_EM | ecosystem: Host-associated > Plants > Roots > Unclassified | place...
ACCATCTTCTACCTGTGGAATCTTTTGCTCAATGCCTTCCGCTACGGGCTGTCCCGCCTCATTCCTTATATTTGTGTTATTATTTGAATATTACAAATCCCCGGTGATATGGATATTACCAGCCTCGAAGAATTCTATAAGGATACTGCTGCCCTGATCCCGGAAGGCATTAATAAGGAGATCGGCCATTTCAATGTTTTCAAGATCGATGAAATGATCGCCGGAATGAGGAAGAAAGGCATCATGCCGTATAACAGGAGGGCTTATTACAAGATCAGTCTTATCAGGGGGCGGAATAAGGCGGAGTACGCCGACAAGGTGATCGACATTGAAAAGAACGCCTTATTATTCGCCACGCCTAAGATCCCGTATCACTATCTTCCCCAGGATGAACACCAATCAGGGTATTTCTGCATTTTTACGGATGATTTTTTAACCCGGAACAGGAGTGGTCTCTCACCGGACGACCTGCCGATCTTCAAACCGGGCGGCTATCCCATTTTTCAATTGTCGGACGAAGAAGCGGAAGAGATCTCGTCCCTCTTTCGTAAAATGTCCAAAGAGCTATCATCGGATTATGCCTATAAATATGACCTCCTGAGAAATTATTTGCTGGAACTGATCCATTACGGGCAGAAACTACAGCCTGCCATGGCCCTGTACCCGGCACATAATGCTTCGGCCCGTGTATCTTCCTTATTCATCGAACTGCTGGAACGGCAATTCCCCATCGAATCTCCTCAGCAGCAGATCGGCCTGCGTGGCGCCAGGGACTTTGCCGGCCGGCTGGCCGTGCATGTCAATCACCTGAATAAAGTTCTAAAGGAAAATACCGGCAAGACCACTACCGAACTCATCAACGGCCGGATCCTGCAGGAAGCGAAGATCCTGCTCAAACAAACGAACTGGAATATTTCCGAGATCGCATATAGCCTCGGTTTTGAGGAAGTAGCACATTTCTCTAATTTCTTCCGGAAGAACAGCGCCGTCTCCCCACAGGCCTTTCGCTCCTAGCCCGTACACGCAGGGATCCTCGTCCATTGGCAGGCTGATTTGAATTTTGCAAACATTGGATTGATCCGCGCAACGGCCCTCCCCGCGGAGGGCTCTACCTTTACAGCATCAAATTAAAGATGCATTTATGACCAACAAGATCGCACTCATCACCGGCGGGAGCCGCGGATTGGGTAAAAATATGGCGCTCAGCCTCGCCAAAAAAGGCATTGACGTGATCCTGACCTATAACAGCAAAAAGGAAGAAGCCCTCGCCGTGGCGGCGGAGATCGGGCGGATAGGACAAAAAGCTGCGGTCCTGCAGCTGGATGCCAGCAATATCAAAAATTTTGACGCTTTTTTCGGCCGGTTGACGGCCCTGCTGAAAGATCAATTCAACAGCAGCCGCTTTGATTTTTTAGTGAATAATGCAGGCACCGGCCTTCATGTCCCCTTTGCAGAAACGACGGAGGAACAATTCGACTCCATGTTGAATATCCATTTCAAAGGGGTCTTCTTCCTCACCCAGAAAGCGTTACCCCTCCTCAATGACGGCGGACGCATCATCAACCTCTCCTCAGGCCTGGCCCGGTTCAGTTATCCCGGCAGTTCGGCATATGCTTCCATGAAAGGTGCTATCGAAGTATTGACAAGGTATATGGCCAAAGAATTAGGGGCCCGGGGCATCGCCGTCAACACCCTGGCCCCCGGGGCCATCGCAACGGACTTCAGCGGGGGCCTTGTACGCGATAACGCACAGGTGAACAAGACCATTGCAGACCTCACGGCGCTGGGGCGTGTCGGTGTGGCGGATGATATCGGAGGCGTCGTCGCTTTCTTATGTAGCGAGGACGCCAGGTGGGTGAACGGACAACGGCTCGAAGTATCCGGGGGGATAAATCTTTAAGGCGGGTTCTACAGGTTCCCTTTTTTCAATTCCCCAACGGCATAATTGGCCGCACGGGCCGTCAGGGCCATGTAAAAAATAGAAGGGCTTTGATTGGCCGTGCTGGTCATGCAGGCGCCATCGGTGACGAATACATTCGGGCAGTCATGGAACTGGTTCCATTTATTGAGCAGGGAGGTACGGGGATCTTTGCCCATCCGGCAGCCGCCCATCTCATGGATATCCCTTCCAGGCGCCCAGTGGTTATCGTGCTGCGTTATATTTTTTATCCCGACGGCATCCAGCATCTCCGCGCCCTGCGTCAAAAAATCGCGCAGTAGGCGTTCATCGTTCTCATCATAGCCGACATCCGTGACCAGCAGGGGGATACCCCATTCGTCCTTTTTATCCTTGCTCAGGTAAACACGGTTCGTTGCCTTCGGGATCGTCTCGCCCTGCATATACATATACATGCTCCAGCCTCCGGGTTCCGACATGGCCGCTTTATAGGATGCCCCGATCGCCTCCGGCAGCGCTTCTCCCGTCCCTCTCGAACGGGAAGCTCCCATGAAAGCCATGTACCCGCCCACAAAATCCGTATCCTGCTTATGCAGGTTCCTGAAATTAGCCATCATGGATTCGGCCGGGTTACGGCCATAATGATAACTGTCCTCATAGCCATCGATCGTACCGCCCACGGAACCGCGATAGTTCTGAAAGCAGACATATTTACCCAGCAGGCCATTATCATTGCCGAAACCATGGGGATAACGACCTGACACGGAATTCAGCAGGATGAGATTGCTATTCAGGGCAGATGCATTCAGGAAGATGATACGCGCGTAATATTCCGTCACTTCCTTCGTTTGGGCGTCGATGACCCTTACCCCGGTGGCCTTACCCTTCTTCTCATCGTAGATAATGGAATGTACGACGGAGAAGGGCCGGATGGTAAGATTGCCCGTACGTTCCGCCCAGGGCAGGGTGGAAGAGACGGAACTGAAATAGCCCCCGAAAGGGCAGCCCCGCATGCAGAGGTTCCGCGCCTGGCAACGCCCTCTTCCCTGTTTCAAATGGACCGCCGTGGGCTCTGTCAGTTGAGCCCATCGTCCCTGTATCATGTGCCGGTCCTTATACTTAGCTTTTATTTTTTGCTGCAGGTCCTTCTCCACGCAATTGAAATCGAACGGAGGCAGGTATTCCCCGTCGGGCATCGCTTCCAGGCCATCCCTGTTCCCGCAGATGCCGGAGAATAGCTCCACATGCGAATACCAGGGCGCGATATCCTCGTACCCGATGGGCCATTCGATGCCGTAGCCGTAGCGGGCGGGCGCGGTGAATTCAAAAGGGCTCCACCTCGGACAAGCCCTTCCCCAGATCAGGGATTTGCCGCCTACCTGGTAACCCCTTATCCATTCGAAAGGCTTTTCCTGCTCATAGGGATGGTCCTTGTCCCTGATGAAAAAATGCGCCGTATCCTCTCCGAAGCCGGCGGCCTGGGTAATGAGCGGATTCTCCTTGACAAATTCGCTTGTCATCTGTCCCCGGTGCTTGAACTCCCAGGGATTCATCGTGGCTGTGGGATAATCTTTCAGGTGGACGACATTCCGCCCTCTTTCCAGCACGAGGGTCTTCAGGCCCAGCTCGCACAATTCCTTGGCGGCCCATCCGCCGCTGATGCCCGACCCGATGACGATCGCGTCATAGGTATGTTGTGGTACTGCTTTGTTGTTGATATGAAGTGTGTCGCCTGCCATTTTAGTATATATTATTATATATTTGTTATCCATCCATCCCTTCCGGGACCATCGGTATTCAATCAATTTTAATGGAATTTACAAATTTTCAGACGAAGGAGCATGGCTATATATTGACCGGGGGGCCCGGTGCGGGAAAAACCTCCGTGCTGGAAGAATTGAAAAAAAGAGGGTTCCCCGGATATGCCGAGGTCGCCCGGGATATTATCCGCGAACAGCTGGCCTCCGGCGGCAATGCCCTGCCCTGGGCAGATGTCCTGCACTACCGGCGGATCATGATCGAACGAACGATCGCCCAGTATGAAAGCGCCGCAGAAGATCCCGACCGGCCTGGTTTCTTCGACCGGGGCATCGCCGATCTTATCAGCTATTCCAGGTTGATACATGTCCCCGTCGAAGAGGCCCTGCATGCCGTTGCCTGGCAATACCGGTATAATAAGAAGGTCTTCCTCTTTCCGCCCTGGAAGGATATTTATACGAAGGACACGGAGCGAAAGCAGGATTTTGAAGAAGCGGTGCGGACTTATGAGATCCTGCAAAAGACTTACCTGGACTATGGCTACGAGATCCTGGAATTACCGCAGGCCGGCATCGAAGAAAGAGCGAACTTTATTATCGCATCCATCAGATAGGCATTTTTTTTGCACCCATCTCTTCTCATCCAAAAAATAACCACATGAACGACCATTCTACTAATTCCTTGAATATACCCGATACCGGCAAGCCGCGGGTAGTGATCATCGGCGGGGGATTCGGAGGTATCAACGCCGCCAAAAAACTGCGGAACAAAGGTTTCCAGGTCGTCTTGTTCGATAAACATAATTACCACACTTTTCAGCCCCTGCTCTACCAGGTGGCCACGGCCGGGTTGCAGCCGGACTCTATCGCCGGTCCCTTGCGCAATATCCTCAAGGGACAGGAGGATTTCTACTTCAGGCTGTTCAAGGTCTCGGCCATCGATCCCGAAAAGAACAGGATCTCGACGCCGGCCGGCGATCTTTCTTACGACTACCTGATCATCGCCGGGGGTACGAATCCCAATTTCTTCGGTAATCAAAAAATGGAGCAGAATGCGCTCCCGCTCAAGTCGATACCCCACGCGCTTAACCTGCGCAGCCAGTTCATGCAGTCCCTGGAACAGGCGGACCTAACGAAAGATCCCGTCACGAGAAAGCCGCTGCTGACGATCGTACTGGTAGGCGGCGGCCCCACGGGAGTAGAGACAGCCGGGGCGTTGGCGGAGCTGAGGAAGCATGTATTGCCTAAGGATTATCCAGCGCTGGATTTCCGTGAAATGGAGATCCACCTCGTAGAGGGATTACCCAGGTTATTGCCGGCCATGTCTGAAAAAGCGGGTGCAAGGGCTAAAAAGGACCTGGAAAAAATGGGGGTCAAGGTAAGACTGAACACCATGGTGGAATCCTATGACGGCGTTACGATCCGGTTTAAGGACCAGGATACCATCGACACGTCCACCGTCGTCTGGTCCGCCGGGGTAAAGAGTGGGGAATTCCCGGGACTTAAGCCGGAATGGCTGGAAAAAGGACGCATCCTCGTCGATGAGCATTGCCGTATTCCCCAGGCGCCGAATATTTTCGCCGTAGGGGACATCGCGTTGATGAAAGGGGAGAAATATCCAAAAGGACATCCCGGCGTCGCCCAGGTGGCTATCCAGATGGGAAATTTTGTGGGGACTAATTTAACGAAGCTGCGGAACGGCAGTCCTGTCAAGTCCTTCTCCTATTTTGATAAAGGCAATCTCGCCACTATTGGCCGGAACAAAGCCGTTCTGGACCTTCCGCGGAATATTTTCCTCGGCGGTCGCATCGCCTGGTGGATCTGGCTCTTCGTACATATCACTTACCTGATCAGCTTCCGCAACAAACTGCTGGTCTTCGCCAGCTGGGTCTGGAATTACTTTACTTTCGATAAAGGCAATCGGTTGATAATCCGGCCTTATGTACGGAAGAATACCGTACCCGGAGGAGGCTTGGCATGATTTTTTAAGGACCTTTTATCGAAAGCATTATAAAGACTTAAAACAAAATCTATGTCGGATCTTCAACTCAAAGGAAAATGGAACGAAATAAAGGGTAAGGTTAAGCAAGCTTATGCCAGTCTCACCGATGACGATCTTAAATACGAGGAAGGCAAAGACGACGAGCTGCTGGGCAAGCTTCAGCAGAAAACAGGCAAAGGCAGGGATGAGCTCGTTAAATGGTTGAAAGAACTCTAGCCGTTAACCTTCGCGATCCTTTGGCGACCTGTGTGACCCGGCGATGACCTTAGCTCCTTATAATGACCTTAGCAATGGCTCCGGGATACCTGGCGGGTATTTCGGGGCCTTTCTTTTGGTACATATAAAACAAAGATCCACCGCAAAGGATGGATCTTCTATTTTGATCGGATCGATCGAAATTTAAGGGCTTATAAAGTAGCCAGATCCTTAGACACCGTACGAACGATGGACCAGTTACTACCGGTAGCGCTCAGGTTAATGATCTGATCTGCATTCTCGACAGTAATGTGATAAGAGATCTTACCGCTTGCATCCTGCTTGTAAAGGTTGGTGATCCAGTAGCTCTTATACTCCTTTTTGATGCTGGTCAGCAATTTGGACGGCAATTTGTCGGAGAGGATATTCCGCTGAACGGCAGCAGTCTTCTTCGAAGGGTCACCTTCATTCTTCCGGTCACCAGTACCTGCTTGCGTACTTAACGATACAATGGTCATACATAAGATCAAAGGCAAAATGGACTTTTTCATAAGGGTGTTTTATTACGAATTTGTTTGCGCGCTTAAAACGATGCTTAAACAAAAAAAGTATGTCCGGAGGTATCTTTCTTCCCGGAAAAAAAGGCAGGATTTCTCTTAATATCCTATTTGTCAACCACTTAACAATATGCCCTTCGATGAAATATTTTTAGTCCCCGGCCTGATAAAGAAAAAGGCCTGCCTGTTTTGTCCAGATTTGGAACGGAATGCCAAAATTGGAAAATTATTGACTTTCCTAGCAGGTTTTTTTAGAAAAAAAAGTAGCTCCGCCACTCGGTGTATGAAGCGCGCCGGATGTCGGTAACAGGCCTCCGAAGATCAGATAACAGCAATATACTCCTCTATTTTTTTTATCTAGTGATTCCTAACACCAACCGTTATGAAAATGAGAAAGGTCATCCAATATCCAAAAGCACTATTGCTTACCCTGCTCTACCTGTCCTGCATTGCCCTCCCGGAGGGCTGCGGCAAAAAAGACAACCCATCTGCGACTCCGGATCCACCTAACCCAGGCCCATCAACTTTGCAGATCTCTTCCTTTACCCCTGCCGAAGGAGCCAAAGGCAGTACGATAACGATCACAGGCGGGGGATTCAGCACCACGTCTGCTGAAAATACGGTAACCTTCAACGGCAAACCGGCCGTTGTGACTGCGGCTACTGCATCCAGCCTGACCGTCCTGGTGCCGAAAGGAGTGGATAATGGAAAGATCGCCGTGCATACTGGCAGTCAGACAGCGACCTCCGGCAATGATTTTACTTATTTATATACCGTGACTACCCTGGCTGGCAACGGCAGCCCGGGATACCAGGAAGGAACAGGTACGATAGCCCGATTCCGTTACCCCTTCGGAGTAGCCATGAGCGCGGCGGGCAATGTTCTGGTCGCCGATGGCGAGAATCAGCGTATCCGGCAGATCACGCCGGCAGCCATTGTCAGCACCCTGGCCGGCACTGGCGATCAGGGATTCCTGGATGGGGCTGCACAGGACGCCCACTTCAACTTTCCCACCGCCATGGTCCTGGATGCAGCCGGGAATATCTATGTGGCCGATGGAGAGAATAACCGCATCCGCAAGATCACTCCCTCAGGGGTGGTAAGCACTTTTGCCGGAGACAGTATCGCGGGTTACAAGGATGCAATAGGAAAGGCGGCCAGGTTCGACTCTCCTACCGGCCTTGCGATAGACGCTGCCGGGAATCTGTTCGTGACGGATTATGAGAACCAACGCATCCGTAAGATCGATCCGTCCGGCGAAGTGACCACCATCGCCGGCAGTGGCGTGCCGGGATATAAGGACGCAGCCGGTACAGCTGCACAGTTCAGCTCGCCCGTCGGGATAGCAGTGGATAAGTCAGGCAACCTCTATGTAACGGATTGGGACTACAGTGTGATCCGGAAGATCACGCCTGGCGGCGATGTGAGCACCTTTGCCGGCGGCCTCTCTGAAGGACATGCCGACGGCATGGGAAAGGCCGCTGAATTTATTAATCCCATCGGTGTTTCCCTCGATGCTTCCGGCAATTTATATATTGGGGATTGGGGCAACCATCGGATCCGAAAGATCAGTCCCGAAGGCGCGGTAACGACCATCGCAGGGGATGGCGATCCCATTTTCGGTGACGGGACAGGCATCCATACGCATTTCAATAACCCTTGTGGTATCGTGGTAGATGCCACCGGTGTCGTCTACGTGGCCGACCAGGGCAATCATCGTATACGCAGACTTGAATAAAAGCGTCAAAGGTTCCCGGGGTTTTTCAGCATCCGGATAAAATTATCCATCAACGTCCGCACTTCCTTCAAGGTCTCCTCATGAATGATCTTACCGGCGCTGTCGATCTTTGTCCGGACAAAGGGTATCAGCAGTTGCAGCTCGTCGACCTTCTCCGCCTCCAGGACGCGCAACGTCTCCAGCAAAGCGGCATGGCCCCACCGGCCCTCCGACGAAGCGGTGATCAATACCGTAGGTTTATGAGAAAATTCGCAGGAATAGACGGTCCAGTCAATGGCGTTCTTCAAGGTGCCGGGTACGCCGTGCGCATATTCCGGGGTACAGATAATAATGCCGTCGGCGGCATTCAGCAGGTCCTTGAATTCCCGCACCGCCCCGGGGATCTTTTCTCCTTCCAGGTCAGGATCGAAATGCGGCAGGCCCGCTATGCCATCGAAAATGGTTATTTCCAGTTGATCGCCCTTTAGCGCTGCGAGCGCCCTCATTAAACTGTGGTTCGTGGAATTCTTCCGGGTGCTGCCGGGAATGGCGACTATTTTTTTTCTTTTCTGCTCCGTCATACACGCAAAGGTATCCCTATTTCTTTTTCGTCTTCGCTTGCGCCTTCTCTAAATTTTTCTGCACGCGGTATTGCACGATCTGGCCTATCAATTTCAGGGGCAGTGGTTTATCCAACGGAAAGCGGATCGTGCCTTTGGATCCATCGTAGGCAGCTAATTCCTTTTCGAAGGCTTCGATCCCGGAAGGCGCTGGATAGAATCCGATATGATTCTTGAATGCTGCAAAATGCACCAGGTTGCCGTTCAGCACAAAAGTGGGCATGGCATATTTGATCGCCTCTTCTGCTTTTGGCGCCGCTTTTTTGATGGTGGCCCGCATCTCTTTCAGCATCTTTTGAATGTCCTTCGGAAAACCTGCGATGTATTCGTCGATATTCTCTGCCTGGATATTTCTCATGGCTGAAGCCTGTTTGGTGATTGAATGGGTGTGCACTGCGAATTTACCGACTCCCTTTACAATCGGCCGCGTACAAAAAGGACATTTTAAGGGGGGAAATGCGACCATTTTAAAGGGTCTTCCCAAAGCACACGCTATTCTCAATACCCACATACTGCCCATAATTGGGGATAAGGACATACCCGCTTTTCTTATAAAGCGCGATCGCTTCCGGCTGTCGCTTGCCCGTTTCCAGGACGCATTTCATATATCCTAATTCCTTCGCCCATTGTTCCAGCGCAGAAAGCACCAGAGAGGCAATACCCTTCCCTCTTTGACCGGCCGGCACGAACATACGCTTGACCTCCATGGTTTCGGGGGAGTATTCTTTAATGGCGCCGCAGCCGGCAGGGATTCCTCTCTCATAGGCAACGATCGCATGCCGGATATGGTCGATCTTATTGAATTGCGAATAGAAAGTATGATCTGTCCCGTCGCGAAGGCCCAGGTCCTGGTCCAGGGCCCGGACAAGCGCTTGGAAATCAGTATTGCTGGCGTCTGTTCGGATGGTTGAGATCATCACGCGGCTATTATAGGCGGCACCCGGGATGGATGCTATAACAAGATATGAAAAATTGGTTTTATTCATTTACTATTGTACATATGAAAATAATTGCCCTGCCAGTCCTTTCCTTCGCCTTCCATTTCTCTGCCGTCGCCCAATCTTTTCCCTTGCAGAAAGATCACCAGGCCCCTACGTCCAACCTTCTGGTTACCGCCCTCGATAAAGAGGTCGATTCGATAGCCAGGTCCTATATTCAGCAGTTGAATGCGGTGGGGCTCAGCGTGGGGATCCTGAAAGACGGGAAGACTTATTTTTATGGTTATGGAACGACGGCCAAGGATAACGGCAGGATCCCTGACGCCACAACACTCTTCGAGATCGGCTCCATCAGCAAAACATTCACCGCTACCCTGCTGGCGATTGCGATCGGTGAAAAGAAGGTCAGGCTGAATGACCCGGTGAATAACTATTTACCCGATTCCATCCCTTCCTTGCAATACAATAACAGGGTGGTCACCCTGCGGGATCTTTCCAATCACAGTTCGGCCATCCCGCGCATGCCTTCCAATTTTCAAAGTGCGGTGACCGATCCCAAAGACCCTTATCGCAGTTATACCGTAGACGAATTATATTCTTTCCTCAAACACCTGCAATTGACCCGGGAGCCGGGAAAAGAATTCGAATACTCCAATACAGCCGTCGGCCTGCTGGGCACTATCCTGCAGAAGGTCTACCATATGTCCTATGAGGAACTGATCCTGAAGTATATCTGCGGCCCCCTGGGAATGAACGATACCCGCGTGGCGATCCGGCAAAATGATTCTGCCACTTTTGCGAAAGGCTATAGTGAGAATGGCGTTTACAACGGTCCCTGGAACCTCCCTGCTCCTTTCGCCGGCGCCGGCTCCATCCGGTCGCCAGCCCGCGATATGCTGATCTATGCCGATGCCCAGTTAGGAAAAGCCAGGGGCTCCCTGCATAAGGCGATCCAACTGACACACGATACTACCTTTTCCAATCACCAGGCTACCCTGGGACTCAACTGGCTTTATATTAAACCCGGCCATGAGAAAGTGTTGTTCCACAATGGCGGCACAGGCGGCTACCGGGCTTACCTCGCCATCCATACCCGAAGGAAATTTGCCGTCGTCCTATTGTCCAATTGCGCCATCAGCGTGGATAAAGAAGGGAATGCCCTGATGAAATGGCTGGAAAGGAATTAGCTTTTCATGATCAACGCTCTGCCAACTGCTCTTTCCTGACCTTCTCCCTTACCGCTTTAAAGGCTTTCGATCCGCCTTCGCACAACGCCACGGCATGCTCGTTCTTCTTACGGTCAACGGGCATATACCGAAGGCTCCATTTGCCGATCTCCACGATCAGGGGCAAAAGATCAATGCCCTTTTCAGTGAGGCTATAGATATTTTTTTGCTTATGCATGGGGTCTTGTTTTTTGATCAGGATACCTTCCCGCTCCAGCATGTTCAGCCTGTCCGTAAGGATATTGGACGCTATTCCTTCCTCTGACAGCAACAACTCCCGAAAGTGCTTTTTCCCGCTGAACATGATATCCCGGATGATGACCAGGCTCCATTTATCTCCTAATACTTCCAGGGCCAGGTTAATAGGGCAGTAAGACCGGTAATTTTCCATATACTAATTTTATTTTGCAACCAGTTGCAATTTGCAATTAATTTCTTATTTTTGAAACCGGTTGCAATTTGCAACCAAAAATACATATTAAAAATGAAAAAGGTAATCGTTCGCTACAAGGTTAAAGCAGAAAAAGTGCTGGAAAATGAAAAGCTGGTGAAAGAGGTCTATAAAGAACTGCACCAGCAGGCGCCGCATGATCTCAGTTATGCCACGTATAAGCTGGAAGATGGCCTGACATTTATCCACGTGGCTGCCCATCCCGAGGGGAACAATCCGCTGGCAGGCCTGCAGGCGTTCAAAAATTTTCAGAAGGATATCAAAGACCGTTGCGACGAAGGACCCGTAGTTCATCACGTGGAAGAGATAGGTTCTTATCGCGGGCATTAGCAGGCCTTCCCGGCTTCAAAGATGGGTGTTATATTTTTCCCGGTAGACGGCAGGGGAGATCCCGGTGATCTTTTTAAAGACATCCCGGAAAGCCTTGGTATCCGTGTAGCCGACGTCGTACATCACTTCGCCGACCGTCTTCCGTCCTGTTTCCAACTGCTGCTTGGCTGCTTCGATCTTTACACGCTGGATGTATTCGACCACCGTGTTGGAAGTGGCGTTCTTAAATCTTCTTTCAAAGGTCCGGCGGCTCGTGCTGAATTTTCCGGCGAGCTGGTCCACCGTTAATTTATCGCGGTAATGCTGCTCGATATAACCCTGCGCTTCGTTGACGAGCAGGTCCTCGTGATCCTTGATCCCGCGGAAGACAGCGAAGGGGGATTGGCTATTCCTGTCCAGGTCGACGACAAAATATTTCGAGATCCGGATGGCCAGCTCACGGTCGGTATATTTTTCCAACAGGTGCAGGAGCAGGTTCCAATAAGATCCGCCGCTGGAATACAAGCCTTTCTGGTCCGTGATCATTTTATCATCCGCCAGCCGGGTGCCGGGATACAGCGTTCTGAATTCATTGGCATATAGCCAGTGGGTAGTGCATTGCCGGTTATTCAACAG
>Ga0307517_10011420_pt1 | contig 12304 bp, 6 predicted proteins | sample 23_EM_MG_FD_194515 | JGI IMG/M metagenome (GOLD analysis project Ga0307517, IMG submission 194515) | Populus trichocarpa ectomycorrhiza microbial communities from riparian zone in the Pacific Northwest, United States - 23_EM | ecosystem: Host-associated > Plants > Roots > Unclassified | place...
CTCACACTGTTCACATTACAAATCCTTCAATCAAACTAAAATATTAACATTAACATTTGGCGAAAGAAACAACATTAAAGAAAACTCTTCAAACTCAACACAAAGTTTGCATTCAAAGAAACAACACTCATAACCAAACTAGCAAGACGCCGGCGTAAGTGGACATCCAGTCCCAAATGTTCACATCCCAAAATCGATCCCTGGCCAACAAAGATAAACCTACACTACAAATCAGCATCCCCTATAAACCTTTAACAAAGCATCAATAAAAAAAAAACTAACTACCACATTAAAAACCAGAATTATGAGAAATAATGTAAGCATGGTACTATAAAACTAAAAGAAAATATAAAAAACAAACCTCAAATAAGGAGCCAGGTAAACAAGAGAATAAATAGCATATCTTCTTTTCCCAGTATCAAGCCAAGCAAAAACCCAACTCTGCCAACAAAACAACAGAAGATCAAAACTTTATCAACATCCAGATTCCAAAAACAAACAAAAAATATAAAATCAAAGATAGAGACACACTTACAAGCCAATTGAAGTAAGGAATGAAACTAATAACACCCATAACAGCAAATCTCGTATCAGTTGTAGTAATCCCCGAATAACTCTCCGCCTCCTCGTCCTTGGTAACTGTATTTGGCAATAGCAAAGAGCTCAGCATACACAAACCTATAGCCGCAGCAAACGGGGTGTCGTCTGATAACAGTGCCCTGCATTTTCCCCTGTTAATCTTCTCCCCCTGCATTAACACCAACAAAAACAGTTCAAAAGAGGGGATATTTAAAGTAAGAGGTAAGTGCGTTTTTGCAGTGTTTTTTTTACCTTGACGAGGGTTTTACAGTGTTGATGGAAATGAGAGGGTTTTAGCTTGGCGAGTGGTGAAGTTAAGCTAGGAGGTTTTAGAGAAGGACAGAGTGAAGTGGTGGTCAGTGTGATCATTGAAGGCAGGAGATATGGAGATTAGATTTAAGCCTTTAAGGAGAGAATGTGATCAAAGGAGGAAGAGAAGACAGAATCTTTGAGTTTCGTACTTATCGAGAAGAGTGTGGGTATACGGTCATCGACGTTGACAGCTATGTTTATACATGCATAAACACTCCCTTTTTTTCTTTGGCGGTTGAATGTGAAAGGGTTGCTTTTAATCATTTCTACTTTCTTATAAACTTCGGTCTCGGATTTGAGTTCCCTTGCTAGTTTTCTTGCAGAAGTGATGCATAGATATTCAATTAACCATCTTAAGCTTTGACGTCGTCGACATTAGTGTGATTACAGTATCTCCAATGCATGTATTGTGGGTATGGAATACCCAAGTCATGTAGAGAGAGAGAGGGGGGGGCGAGCATACCAGGACGCAAGACCTAACAAGGATTCTAAGCTCAGGAAGTCATACGGTCAGATGCTAACTATTAACGAAAGGGACTCTTTTGCTGCCAGTTGTATTCGCTTGCGGTCTTGCACTGAGATTTACTTCAAAACGTAATTCTTCCAATCCGATAAAACTTCGGACTCTTTCAATCCATGATGTCTTGATCTTACATGAAAGAGAGATGTTCACATTAAGCAAGGGCGCCATTGACAATGAGGCCATTAGCATGGAGAGAAGGGGAAGATTATGCTTGTTCATTCATTCGTTACCATTCTCTAATAGTGGTGAAATTCCAAAGTTTAGTAGTATGGGTGAAAAAGTTGCATAATTTTCATAAACACAAAGGTTCTACCAACATGTACAAGATCAAATCTGTATGAACAAAATAATACATTTGAATAACCTGATTTAAGTATTGAGATGTATATATAAACAAACACTTGAAGCTTTCTAACTCCTCATGGCGACTGATTTTAACAAAAAGCAAGCCAGGAAAATTCTGCTAACTTGCGGATATACTTCACACGGCTCGGGACAAGGTCGTTTCCAATTGAATTTGATAGATAGAATTGGTCTTCAAAGAACTGTGTACAACGGATTTGCAGAGGAGATGCAGAAACGGTGTTTTGCCCTTTGCAACCTTACTCCAAAATCCAACTCAAAGATGGTTCTAATCCAGCCCGTATAAAGAATGGCTAGCGCTTATCTGCATGGACAGCTCTTGCCTGAATTTACAAGAAGGTTTCACTTTACCGTGATAAGAAATACGCTTTCAGGCATCCACTTCGCTCCTTTCCCCATTCTCTTCCCTACCAGATATGGCTTTCAGCTGCTGTTGCAACTGTAAGAATAACAAAACATTCTCAACTTAATTCGCCCCAATACTGGGTATAAATGTATTTACAGACTCAACTGTTTTCTATTTATCCCATCATGAAAGAAGGGGTGAGACTATTAGTGATCGTTCTACATCCCTAAGAGTATGATGATGAAACAGGTACAACAAAATCGATCCTCACAAGCAACTTACTTGCTCATATTTTAGCTTTTCAGCATTCAGTTCATCGGTCAAATTCACCATCCTGCAAAGTGTGAGTGAGAACATTAAACAAACTTAAATATGTATAAGCCAGAAAGGAAAGGACAAATGATCAAACCTATTTTGAAGCTCAGTGATCTTGATCAATAATGATTTCTCCCTCTCAGAGGATGCTGCTTCGACCTGTAACAGTGAGTAGATCAGAGGAATCATGATACAGCAAACCAACCAGTCACTATGAAAGAGACTCGGTAATTTCAGGAAATACAAAGAAATAATAAAAACCAACTTTCACAAATAAGTGTCCTACTGTATGAAATTGAACCTGCACAAGTTCAGTTACATGACCCTGCGTTCATGCTACCAAATCCCACTAAAGCATCATCACTGAAGAAAATCTTGGATCTTAAAAAAGGATGCACTTATATACAAGAATTTGGAACCCAATAGTTGGGAAAGAGCTAAATTATAGATAGAATATCTGCTTACACTTCCATTGTTCTCTGAACCATGAGGCAATGGCGGCAACTTCCCATTTTGAGCAGCTGACACAAAATAAAGTACACGGCTTGTTCAATTGCTTCTCCCCAAAAATCAGACCAAATAGCATGCTGTAACAGATATTTTACTCACCTTCTATGGCCTCAGCTGGCTGCAAGCTATTCAATAAACTCATAATAATATCCTGGAATAAAAAAATATGATTACAAGAACGACTGGCTTTAGGTTTTACAGAATTCAAGGCAAACAAACCTTGAAAGGAAAAACAACATTCAACTGAAAGTAAAGCGTGCTTTTTTACCTGTTGAATTGAGGTCTGCTGAAAAAGATTCTGAAGATGAGGCAAGAGTAGAGCATGGACACTATTGTTGCTCACCTCTTTTGGAGGCTGATTCACAGGCTAGAAAAAAAGAGCATGACATGGAATTGGTTAAAGGATGACAAATGCAGGAGCAGTGGCTTAATTAGTGAGGCAATTCATAGACTACGCAACAGATATATATATATATATATAAAGTCAAGACTTGATATGAGATCAAGTCATGCTTCATCTTGGAATTAAGAGTGAAACCACACCTAACCCGATTTCTAAAGCTAATGACTCAGTGGGCACTTGAAGTCCAGTGTCTTTCAAATAAAAATCCCATAAACTCACAAGACATGTGGTCATAAATTTGTTTGATCAATATCAAGAGTTAGATATATTCAGACAAAAAAAGTCAATGCACGTACCATTTGCTTTGGCTCAAACATCCACTCACCAACACTAGCAGACTTTCTCAGTGGTGACTGAAAATCACAAGAATAAAACATCAAGTGAGAAGCAGACAACACGAGTTGTTACTAAAACTACTGGGTAAAGATGAGCCACCTACTTGTGAAGACCGTCGTGGAACTGTACTTAATGGAATATCCTAGGGCACATTCTTTAGTTAGTGAGAGTCAGATGATAACATAGCACGTCATGAGAATTGAGTGTTACCTTTACAAGATCTAAATTTTCTGATGTAACTGAGAACCTCCCCTTTATTTGGACCAGATTTGTCTTCGACTTTTCATCCAAAGAATCTCTAAATCCTATTATAGGAAACAAGTAATGATAAAGAACCAATAAACCATGTTATAGGAGTTGCAGCGCTATTTGATAGCTGCAAGTTCTAGCTCTTTTTGATGATTACAATAACAGTAACAGTAAAGAGGAAACTCAATAGCAATAACCTCCTGAAGATTTTATGGGAGCTGATAAACTGTTCGCTGAAGCTCGATTTGGAAGCATTAGAGGACCACTAAAGCTTGGAGCTTTCCGAACTTCACGGGTGGCTCTTTCAGCTGTTGGATGAATTTCATTCTCAAACCTATTAATCAACAGATGAGCCCAATAATTTCAAATTTGGAGCATATGGAAATATAGAGGCACAAAGTTTGTGCTAGTTTCATAAACTTGCGCACAAATGTTCAAGTTCAAGTAAATCAAAAGAATTTTACATCAAAAGTATAAAACGAATAATTGAACTTCACATAAAATAGTAACAAAGCTCTTACTTAGGACCTGGCATTTCTCAGCTCAAAAATGCCTGTTACAATTTATTACAATCAAATCATGTTCAACAAACCACCAGCTGACGTATAGAATCATATCTTAAAAGAATTTCCAATGCTAAATAACTAAACCTCAATCAACTTATTGAACTTAAAGCCTTCCTTTCGCAAGTTTGGAATACAGGCTAGAGTTATGACTCAAATTGTCAAGTACAGAGAGTGAGGCCATTCCGTGCCACCACTAATACAAGTTTGACAAATAAAAACATCACCCATGAAACTACTATCATTTCACATTATGTTTCAAACAGCTCTAATTGAGACAGATCTTGTTAATGCTGTAAGAAAAACTAAAAAGGAAGACAACAAACCTTTCAGAAGTGCGCCCCCTTTCTGATAATGAATGAGAAAATACAGTACCAGGCATGAGGGGCCCACTATGGGTTTGGCGACTTTTCACTGTTTTGGCCTTGGCCTGTGCCATGACGCTTTCTGACGTCGAGGCCTTTGCTTCAGAGCTTGATCCATTTCTCTTCCACCCAACTTTTTCAAGGCTACTGGTTTCCAGCAAGTCACTTTCTGGTAACTTGCCCTTTCTAATGAAGTTATCTGCCTGAGGCAATTCACCCCCACTTAATTGTCTGCTGTACTCAACCAGCTGTATTTCACTATTTGAATTTACTTTCACTGAACTAGATTGGGAACCAATAGCAGCCTGCAAACAACAAACAAGTTCATTTGTTTGAGAACCAAAAATTTCCCAAAGCAAGAGAGGCACCTCAAGGAGCAGAAATAAATACAGCGGACAATGGTAACAACTTCAGATTAATAAAAGAACTCTTCAGTGACTCATTTATTACCTTACCACCACCAAATTTAATGCTTTCATCTTCTTCCCTCGTCTCTGGTATATCATCATCATCTCGCACCTAGCAAAAAAGGAACAGTTATCATTTCCTAATTGTATAACCAGCAAGAAAAATACTGCTACAAACAATGAAAATGTAGCTTCATTAAACAAAGCATTTAAATAGTTAGCTTACTAGTGATGCTTGGGCTTTCAAATCCTCAAGGTCAAAATTCCAGGCACTAACTCCCCGTTGATACTCACTCTGATGAGGGTAAGACAAGCCATTACTTAAAAGATCAGAAAGAAAAGCAAAAAAAGAAAGAAAGAAAGAAAGTAGTGGGTACAAATACATTTGACCAATGAATGTTACTTGTCGTCAATTATACTTTCAGTTCTTAACACTTCATACTAAACATCCAGGCACCGCAGATGCATTTATCTAAGAATTTGAATGATAACCTTTCATAAATCAGAAGAGATTATTACTGCTATTATTGGCACAAAATTAATATAAGCATGATTTATTAAGAAAAGAATATATGCCTACATTTGTCTGTACTGTCAGCTTGGTTCTACAATGGGATTGAGTGGGAAGAACAAGTCAAGGACCACATTTTGGTGAAGAAAGTAAAAGTGCTAATACCATGTTTCATAATACTGATCTCAGGGTTCGGATTTCCATAAAGAAAGTGAGAGCCAAAATCTCCATCCATTCAGCTGTTCAACTGTGGAAATACTCAGAATTTTTCGTTTCAAAATTTAACCATTTTATTCCAACATGTTCTATAGTGAAATCTATGTGATATTTAATACTTCTGATGGATTAGGAATTTTCTGGTTTACAACATTCTAAGGGAAAACATAAGAAACATTTTATTGGTTAACTTGTTCAACGGTAGAAAGAAAAGGGATATTTTTCAATTATGGAACCAGAGGACACTTATCACTATTTGTCATCTGTCAGTGTCTTGGTAAGCAATGGACATCTGTACAGCCCCAAAGTAAGACAAACTTAAACAACTCAATTATAACCAAAAAATCAGTGTATAAGAACAGCTGAGGGTGGTAAAATGACCAAACTTATATAATCTAACCAAGCAGGAAAAGGATTATGAAGAAATTAATGAAGATGGATTTGCTAGGAAAACAATGCATGATGAACTGCAGCAAGTGCATCCATTAACCAGATGAAAAGCATCATCTTATGAGGTTGAAAAGCGTGCTAACCTGTGACAATGCTTCTTGTTCTGCAGAAGGCATTTTCTTTAGAGCCAGCTGTGCAGCATCTTTGAGCTGCAATATTTCAGCAAGTTCATCAAACAGCCTAACCAGAAAAACATGAAGCACAAATCAAGTATTGTAGCACTATGATAGCTAACCTGAATAGCTTTCACACGATTCCAAAGTGGGGGCAAGTCTGCAAACAACTTCTTCACAGAAAGCTCTGGAGGCTTTGCATTCTTAAAAAAAGAATGTTTTATTAACTTCTCAGCAGTTGGCCTCTTTGTTTGATCTTTCACAAGGCACATTGCAACCATTTCTTTAAAAGACTGATCACAACTGGAAATCCTCAGATTAGAATCTTAATATATATGAAAAGAAAAAAAAATCACTGAAAACAGCTATACTAGAGGCCTTTTGACAATCTCACTGTACCATCAAAGAAAATGGTGCAAGTTATCCATGTAAATGCAATTCTTACAGAGTAAATCAATTGATGTGAATATCTAGCGAGAAAGAATTTCAATACCTTAGAGAATTTTTTATCACGATCATAATCAAGACCAGGAGGAGCATTCTGTATGGTCATGAGAAGAACCTGACAGAATGAAAAGTAACAGGAAAAAGAAAAGGTATCTTAGCAAGCCACTTAAATGAGAGCTTCCCCAGCTCAAGCTGTATCTTAGTGGACTTTCTTGTTGAATCCTAACAGATGGAAATACCTTCATTGGAGGATATTTTGAAAAAGGTGCATGGCCATGGGCCAGCTCAAGTGCCGTTATACCAAATGACCAAATATCAGCCCTGTACAGGAAAATAGAAGCAATTAAGCAACACACTTATACGAGTTTTCTTTTCTTTCTCAATTTTAAGTCATAGTCAGTTTCTTCAACAGATAAAGGTACCAGTTCTGCCTTAACATTAACCAAAAAAACACATGATATCAATGGAAAAAAAGAACAGAGATTGAGAGATTTCCTCCAAAGAAAGACATGGAAGTATCATGAGAACTTCTGTTGTCCAAAAACAAGCATAAAAGGTTTAGCAAATCAGGTTTGCACACATAAGGATGCATACATATGCACAAACCCAGACTTATGACATGGCAAGCACTGCCAGAAGTTTTTGTAAGCACAGAACATGGATGAAAACATAGCTTGATAAGTTGCACACAGGGGAATCTAACTTCACAAATTAGGTTCACAAAAAGAACTCACTTGGAATTATATCCACTTCCTGGCTGCAAAACCTCAGGTGCCATCCTGCAATTTGGAAGTTAAAGTGCAAGGAGGAGAACACTTACCAATAAAAATACAGCTCAGAACTCAAATTACAAAAAATATCATTACTGATGAAACTTACCAGCATGGAGTCCCCACAAAAGTATTTCTGGAACGCTGTCGATCACCTGTATCAAACATGCAAGCTGAAACACCAAAGTCAGCAAGCTTTACAATCCCATTGGTATCCAGTAGAATGTTTCCAGCCTGCAAGAACAATCGACACATGCAAAAGTTAACATAATATAGCAGTGTTGAGAATAAAAAGAGAAATTTAGACCATCTGATAAAATAAATGGGCCATCTTAATGCTTTACTGACTTTAACATCCCGATGAATATGCCCTTGTCGATGCAGGTACTCCAAAGCCTTAAGCGTTTCTTTCAGAATAGAACCAATAGCAGACTCCTCAAATCCTTCTTGATATGCTATCTTCATGAGGTGCAAACAAGAGCCCTCGGCCATGAACGGCATGACCACCCATAAATTTTGGTCAACAACAAATGAACAATAAGCTCTAATAACATTTGGATGATCTATCAAACTCATGGTTTGAGCTTCCCTCCTTATATCATCCTACATTATAAAAAGTTCATCAAATAACCACTTAAACAAGTCATGAAATACATTTATGAACAGCATGCAAAAAGAAAATCAGTAAGAAGAGCAGAGTGTAACTAATAGAACTACTGCAGGTATCTACTATCAGGGCAAACACACCAACACTGAGCAGTAATCTTCCAAATATTCAATAATAACTTCCAAGCACATTCTTTTTCTGGGTTTTATACCACTACGATCAGAAAGCAAGCAGTACCTGAGTTCCATTCACCAACATATAACTCAAGTTTCACAAATTCTTATGATCAGCTCCAAAAAATTAGTCCATGGGATACCAACACTTTTAGTTACTTTATTTCATCAACTAATGTCGTGACTTGTAATCACTTCTTTGTTGATTATTCCATTCCATGATTGTAAGTATGCATTCAAAATGATCAAAGTCAACATCAATTTAATCCAAAATGTTTTCCTTTATAGCAAGTGTTGCGTCAATCAGTACGTGTTAGTGAGCATTAAACTTCAAAATGATGAAATTGATTTTTATCAAAAAAGCTTACTTTCACCTACTGAATTAAGAAGGCTAACTTGTAAGTATATACAATTAGTTATGGAAAGCATACTGCAATTAATAATTTCAAGTCCACCAAATTTTTTCCCCTTCAATCCAATATTACTAAAATTCACAAATAAATTTCAAATCCATTAAGAATAACTATAAATGCAATAGAGCTTCGAAATTCCGCAATCAAATTTATTGAAAAGTTTACTTGTATCTATAATTAAAAGTGAAAAGTTAACAAAAATATGTCCTAAATTAACAATCCGATGCTAAATAAAATAAAGCCCATTACATTAACAAAAAAATCACAAATCAATTTCAAGTTCAGTAACCATCAAAGGAACAAATCCAATTATCACTTAAGCCTCAGTCAATCAGCCTCTCTGTTGACTATAACTACTCAATAGCAGCTCATTCAAAGCTCAAAACACCACAAAATTCACAATTCGGTCAAAATAGAATACGATCTGACCTTAAATCACACTCAATAATCACTTCAAGTTATCAAAAAATAAGTCAAAAATGAGTCAAAACAGTAAAAAAAAAAAAAAGTAAACAAACCAGATTGCTATTGCAACGATCGAGATCCAAACACTTAATAGCGACTACTTCATTAAACGGAATATAGATCGCTCTATAAACAACAGCACTCGCTCCATATCCTACTTCTTCTAGTAACTTATAATCATTTGGATTCACCGTGTACATCTTTCCCATCCTCCCCATCCACCGTCGCGATAGCGTATCCTCCACCGCCACCACCGGTAGTAACCGCCGATTCTGCAACTCTCTTTTTTTTGGAGAGTTTGAAAAGGTGCCGTTTTGAGGGATATAGGAGTTTTTAATTTGATTGGTTCGTTGACCGCCGATTCTACAAATAATCTGTAGAGAGTAGAGACTAGAGAGAGAGGGGGTGATGACGTGGAGAGTGTGATGGCATTAGGATTTTGACACGTAGATGTGGTTTATATTGATGGCTGGGACCTACTCCCTGCTTTGCTGTTCTAAGATTCGTGAATTTGTTCATTTGGTTTTTCTTTATTAAATTTTTACAATCACGGGTATCATCTAATCAATTTTTGGATATTTAGATTTATAGGATATTTTAGAAATTGTAATTGTTTAGTTGAAACAACTAGTTTATCAGTTTGCATTTGTGTTGTGGACATAAATTTTTCAAAATATAAAAATCATTTAAATTGTTAAAAACTTTCTGATATTGTTATTAAATTCGATATAATTATTTAAATTTAAATTCGATATAATTGTTTAAATTTGAAAAAATCTCTATTTAAATTTTTAGTTGATATTTAGTCAATGTGTCAGCTTTACGACCTGAATTATAGAATTTACTGGGTCAAATTAATTTTTATTTTATTTAATTATGTAATAGAAAATATCAAAACTAATTTATTATCCATCTCAATACTAAATGATAAAATTCAATTAAAAAACCACACTAAATGATGAAAACAGTATCAAAAATAAAACAAAGATATAAAAAAAAAGCGTAAAAAATTCTCAACCCCACTATTTGATTAATACTTAATCAATCTATCAAACTTACAACTTAGATTAGGAACTCCACTTCGTTGATTTAATTTTTTTTATTTTATTATATGATAAGAAATATAAAATATAATTTACTAAAAGATAAAATTGAATAAAAATTTCACTAAAAAATAGCTTAGAAAAAAAAAACTTCAACCACACATAGGTCGAAAGGAGTCTCACGCGCCTGGCATGTGGTGGATGAACTCTTAGATTGAATTTAATAACTATAATTAAAAAATGTAATTAAATCAACTAAAATCTTATCTTAGATTGAATTTAATAACTATAATTAAAAAATGTAATTAAATCAACTAAAATCTTAACATGCATGATAATACAAAATAAAACAAATCATTATAAGACGAGTGTGGATATAAGGTACCTACTTCATCAAGATATTTGGATGAAGAAGGAAGATATTATCGTTGAAGATTAAACTATTTGTTTTTAAGAGTACAATACTTGTCACTTAATGTAAATAATCTTCCTGTAGATAATCTCTTAAAATTCCAACAAATTAAATTTTTAATTATGCATTTTCTTTGAAAATCTATAAACCAAAAGAATAATTATACTCGTTATCTTTCTACAAAGCATTAGAATCTAAGCCGTAGAACATAGGAGAAAGGAAAAAAAACGAAGCAAAACTAGAGGCAAAAAAAAAATTGGTAAATAGTAAAGAAAAAAGAAAAAGAGCTATTGAAAGGTCTGCAAAACATCTCTTATTCATTCTCTTTTTATATTAATTTTTGAAACCAAAATTAATACAAAATTACCAAAATTAATCTTTGTTGTTTTACTTTAATTACCTACCATAAAAAAATATTTAGGAAGAAGAAGGCTTTTGCCCAAACTGCTTATTCATGGATTGATAAAAAAATTTATTTATAGAGCGAAGAAAAATTAATTTGAACTCAAATTTTTATTTATTTTAAAACAAGTATAACATGATTAAATACAAACCTTAAAAATACATATCAAAAGTAGCTTTAAATTTGCATTCAAATTATTTTTTTTTATCAATTTTACCATTAAATTATTAAAAATTCTCATTTATTTTTAATTTTAAGACTTTTTATTCATATTCTCATCCAGATTATACTTTTTTATATAAAAAAATATTATTATATAAGAACTTGTCATTTTTTTATTAAATGTTCTAGTACAAATTTTTAATTAAGAAATTAAAATAGTTTGAAGATAAAATTGATGTTAGAAATAATTTGGATACAAAATTCATATTATAATAATAATTTAATGGTATATTTGAGATTTACCCTTAAATTAAGTCCATTTTTATGGTGGGGTCAAATGTAAACTTGATTGAAAATAAGTTAATACTCCTTAATTATCATTATGGAAAACGATAATAAAAATATAATTTTATTTTTAAAATTAGGAAGAAAATATTTTCCTATTTTGCATGGATAGAACAAAAATTATTATATATTTTTATATTTAAATTTTATTTATTTATTTTGATAGGCAAGGTTTCATGATATAATTTATATTACTTTCTAACATATCTCTTTGAGTGAAAGCTCTTTAAACTTGAAACTCGAGACTTACATTACCTTGTGTTTAATTTCTATAAAATAGAATGAGGATGGTGAGATTTGAATTTAAAATCACTTGGTTAACAAGATCATATATTGTCAAAGAACTATCATACTCAAAAAATAAAATTATAAAATATAATTTATATTATTTTTTAACATATAAAAAATATTATTGCCTTGTAAAAATAAGAGTAAAATGATTATGTAGCTTGTTTTCAGTTTGATCATAGTAATATCAGGAACAAATTTTAATCAAAATTGAT
>Ga0307517_10011421_pt1 | contig 12304 bp, 4 predicted proteins | sample 23_EM_MG_FD_194515 | JGI IMG/M metagenome (GOLD analysis project Ga0307517, IMG submission 194515) | Populus trichocarpa ectomycorrhiza microbial communities from riparian zone in the Pacific Northwest, United States - 23_EM | ecosystem: Host-associated > Plants > Roots > Unclassified | place...
GAGACAGCATCTCCCTCTATTATACCGTTATCAATTAGATCATAGGGAAATCCCAGCAACAAATAGCCTTTATCGATCGTGACTGTAAATTTTCTTTTCAATAAAATTAAGGAGATCATTGATCTATTTTTCATAGGATGAGATCATTATCGATGCAATAACTTTACAAAGTTAAATACCGCCAACAAATTAATATCTATTTAAAATATCTGGGATGTGTTAAACTTACCAGTCCCACTTACAATAAATAAAAATATATTATAGAAATTTATAAATTTGAGAATGGACCATTTATCACAATCTACTAGGATATAACAGGTTCAATTATTTGATTTTTTTTTATTTTTTAAGATACTCGTCTAAATAAATATACCACTCTAAAAGTGTAATATATTATGTTGAGATTATTTAATAAAGATTGATACGCCTCTAAGTGTGTGTGGTGTGCCCGCATTTTCGAGCCAGCACCAATATTAATATCTTCGAGTGCAGCATTTGGAGGGGGCCGGGGGGGGGGGAGGGGAACGAATTATTTTTTAACATTGCATAACGATAACGCTGGGAATATTATTTTGAAGGCCAAATTATTAGATTCTATTCTCTTCAATTTCTCTAGCACTAATTAACCCTCTGTTCATAATATCTTTTCTTGATTAAATCAGGCCATGTAAATAAGTCCCATGCATCAAGGCCAGGTGGGTCGCATTGTTGCATAGGACGTAGCTGTCCTGAGGTAACATGGAAGCTTATGAACTTCGGAGGGAGCAATAATTGTAACCCCCTTCATAACAAAGTCTTTATTGGTTTGTCTATATATTTTCTGTGATGTCGTATTGCCAGGTCAATTACTAGCTATAATTTCATATTAAAAAAAAAGAGTCAATAACTATAACGTTTTAATTGTTCACAGGCTGATAACAACTATACCGAGAGGAAAAAACGAAACAGAGGAAAAAAAGAGTGTGGTGGACCATTTCCTACAACTAATGTAGCCAAATAATTAGCTTTAGAAAATTAGAAAGCAATAAGAACTGACCCGTAATGTGTATAGAGGACAGGTGGTGGTGGTGGTGGTGGTGGAGGAGGAGGAGGAGCTAGAGGAGGAAATGGTGCTGCAACTCCGCCGTATGATGGCGCACCAGGTGGTGCACTTCGCTGGAAGGGATTGCTACCTTGCGGTCTTCCTGAATTAACAACAAACAAAATTTTAAAAAATAATTAATTATTAGTGGTGAATAGTTGGAGAAACAAAATACAGTTGATACATTATATGATGGCTGATTAATAATATAATTCTAATCAATCAAAAACAATAATGAACCTCGAGGCGGTGAAGGTCTCGGCCGTCCAAGTGAAGCAATGTTACAATTCGCTCTTCTGCCATCGATCACAGGGTTTCGTTCAGCACAAGCCCTTCTTGCAGATTCCGGATCACGAAAAGTCACCTGTATATATATAAATATATATTGGTGATCAAAAAAGGCCTAACGAATTTGAGTCATCTGAACATGGTCTGTGCAATTTAATAGAGATCTTATCAACTTACAAATCCGTATCCTTTAGATTTTCCAGTGTTTTTGTCTGTAATGATAACAGCTTCAAGAATCTCCCCAAACTGCTCAAAGTATCTACGCATTTCCTCAGTTGGGGTCTCCCAAGCCAGTCCCCCAACAAAAACTTTTGTAAACGTTGTATCTCCAAATTGAGATCGATGATGTGGATAAGCCATGGCATGCAAATCATCAAAATGACAAGTGATTATCCTTCTTCATGCATGAACTCTTGATATATCACTCAGATAACTGTGACAGCTCCTCCTCTCCATCCCCTAGTTGTCTCTGCTTTCTGCTCTATACGTAAACGCCCCCCTATTTCCTTCATTCTGCTTCTTCACCACAAAGAATCATCGCAAGAATATTTTTGAGACAAAGAAAGTGATGGCTGGATGGAGCTTAATTAGCTAGCATGCTAGTCTATGATGCTGTTGTTAATATTACTTGAGGGTTGTTTTGATAACAAATAGGTTAGGTCGGGGTTTGGTTGTTCAATTAACACGAAGGAGTGGCCGAGAGAGAGAGAGAGAGAGACCCGACAGCTGCAAACTCTTATTTGCTGTCCAGGAAAGAAGATGGCTAGCTAGGGGATCGAGGGGTGGATTTGTAATATCTAATGACAGCTGCGTGACCACAGGCACTTGAATCTGTCCTCTCTGTCATACGATTAATTAATATACTCTCCCAACATTACAAGAAATGATCCTTTCTCTTATGTTTTCTTATGAGTTTTGCCTGGTTTCAAACTTCCTAGTCTTAATTTCATAAGTGTGATCCTTTGTTTGTTTATTGTTAATAGTATGATAGTCTGGTTGGATATTAGTTGTACCCACATTTGTACCCATGGCGGGGTCTCTTGCTGCAGTGGCAATCAAAATGGACTTCCCATCCACCGCAGAAATTATTCATTCCACATCAATGTGATTGCTGGACACTATTTTAGATAAACACAAGAGGCATGGCTTAGCATTGCAAATCTCTCTCTCTCTCTCTACACACACACACACACACACACACACACAGATATCACTATTACATGACTGAAGTGTTAGTTTTAAGGTTTAATACATGAATATTAACCCAAGAAATTGACAAATCATTAACAAATTCATTTATTTAATAATCCGTACGAATACAATGGTCCCAAAAAATAATATTATGGGATCGGGGAAACAGCACATCTGGCTCAAAGCGCAACATTATCATGGTGTGGTTCAGTGCATAGCATAGCAATTCTTTCGATATTTGGTTTTATTTTAAGTCAACCTATTTTGTTCTCATCACCCCAAGGAAAGAAGAAAAAACGAGTATTTCAACTTCGTTATTATCATTTTATTGTTGGTATGATATACTTCGTTGTCACCGTATTATCTCAAAACAGCAATATGCTCTAAGATCCTTGACATATACATCTGCTTGATTTTTCGACACGCTAAGCAAAACACCCCTCCATCAACATGATCCTAACCCCTCCAACCACAAGCTTGCTAAATGTTAAGAAGACAACTCCCAAACGAATAAAACAGTTAGAATTACAAAACCAATCCATCATTAATATAATACATGTACACTAATTCCAACCATGATGAAGACTATCATGTGCATCAAGTCAAGGACGGCAAAAGGCCTAAGAAGAAAACAAAATTACAACTGTAAGATAATATCCATCACTCTCAGAACATTCTTGGTCAATATTCACTAGCTCGGTGGCTATAGGTTGACGGCAAATTAAATAATGTACTGAATTTGATTGTGTATTTTAGGCTATTATAAAATGAAATGGTTACATCATCAGCAAGTGTTTGGTCTTATATACAAAGATGTAAAATCATGTGCGGTTTCGAGCACTGGACTACTGGCTAACCATAAGCCCGGAATGAAAACATAGCTTGGACAACTGTAAGATTTTGTTTGATGTGGGATTAAAATATAGAGGTCAAGTAGTTAAAGGTTTAGGGTATAAGGAAATGGATGAAAGAAAGTGTTGAAAATGTTTGGAATGTGTGTGAAACAAATTTATAATGATGGATTTAATAATTTTAGATTTAATATTACATATTGTATGATGGAGGGATCCAATTGTAGGGAATATTAAACACCCTTTTTCTCATTTAGAGATTAACAGACGTCAATCCCTTTAACTCTCCCCTCCTCTCCCTCCTTTCAAAAAAAAAATCAAGGGAGATAAATATTTAACAATAATTATACGGGAGATTAGTTTAATTTGCATTCAAATCCTGGTATGGTATTTAACAAATATTTTGTTTCCGAGGGCAACCAGATACTCAGGCTCTCTTTCTCAAATACGAAGTGATCAGTAGTGATCAATTTAAAAGCTAGTGTAACGACGTTTTACCGTGAATGAAAAACAGTAACGCATCATGCAAAGTACTTACAAGTGGGGAAGGCGATGGTCATTATCAAGCTTGATGCCAGCGTTAGGGACGAGAAGACAGCTATGAGGACCTCTAATATTATGGGAACTGCAACTGGCATTGCAGGTCCTCTCCACGTGGGGTCGTATCCCTCTTTGAGAGCTATGAGCTGGATTTCATCTACTACCATCTTTCTTTTACACCTATGGTAGGACTCTCTCGTATTCTCAGATTGGGTGTCATGGCTGACCCACCCAAAGCTGTAGCTCCATCAAACCACCAATCAATGTTCTGTTTAAAGCTGCACTCTTGTGCAGGCAAAGTTATCGTCCAATACTCAAGTTGCTACCTAATTGGAGCAAATAAAGCATTTTCTTATCTATGTTCTTTCCTAAAGTCTGCAACTGATCTGATTAATATATATTGGTCGTCATGTTCCAATTCTCCCTCTTGTAGAGAAGGCATATTTTCATCTTCTTCTTTTTTAAAGAATGGAAGATACCTCTTTTTGAGCGTGAGAATCCTGTTCATGGCACGTACGATCAAAATGCTCAGCTATTAATTTCGATGGCATTCTCTTTATCCTTCAGTTCTCTCCTCTCGTGACGTGATACTAAATTATTTGCTCCCTCCTCAACTATTTCCAGTTCTCTTTTCTACTAGCTAGTTCCTGCAGCGGAAGAAATTCACATTTAGACTCGGTAAATTCATTGCATGAACTATCTACGGGATCTTAATATCTACTCACTAGTTCATTTTTTTTTTTTTAATGGAATGTTGTCTCTCGTCCGATATATCCTGAAGATCGATGTTTTTGAACAATATTATATTCATAAAAAAAAAACACGCAATATAGACGGATTATTATGTATTTTTGTAATAGTATCCCTTCATCAGTATAAAAATAGGATCTGTTAATTGGTGATTAATTATCATGCTAATAATGTATGTTGTTTAAGAGGTAAAAGCTTCTTTGTATCCATGTATTCTTAATTTAATTTATACTAGCTTCTTTGTATCCATGTATTCTTAATTTAATTTATACTAGCTTGCCCCGTCTGCTTTTATTTTGTAATTATGCCAACTCTCCACTTTTAAAATCATCTTTGTTTCATTTATATTTAATCAGAAATTATAGGTTTAAGACATGTGTCATGATATGGTTTCATGTAACTTGACAATTTCAAAGCAACCGAATCTTTCGACAAATAAGGACTAGAGAAAATTTCATTTGTATTTGATCGGAAGTTCAGGTTTTCTTGATAAATAGGTTTAGGATATGTGTTGTTATGATATGGTTTCGTATAATTTGACAATTTAATGCAACTGGATTTTTCGACCAAATAAAGAATAGTGAAAATGAAGGATTGACATTAGTATAAAATAAAAGTAGATGGGGAAACTAGTACAACATCAAGAATAAAATGACCGGGAGAGGCTTAGAATTGTAATATATGTGATATTATATAAGTGTTATATTCTAGTTTTTAATTTCTAAAAACTTATTTATAATAAAATTATAATTGATTAATTATTCCAAGTTAATTTTCGACCAATGGTTCTTATAGGGGTGACCTATTAGGTTTGCTAATAAGATGATCCAAATATAAATTACAATCCTAAATGAAATAGTATTAAATAAATTAAACAAATTAATTTATTATCAATTTAACAATTAATTGATTTATATTTAAAAATCAAGTACAATCTCTAGTAACTCTCATGATCCCTTAAATATTAGAAAAGTCATAAGAGAATGAACTTTTACTGAGATAATGGCTTAGTTAGAGGGTCTATAAGATTCTTTTTAGTGGGTATTTACTCTATTTTTACACCTTTTTTTTATGATTCTCTAATCAAATAGAAATGTCTAAGTATATTTTTAGATCATTGATGAAACCTTGGTTTCTTTGCTTGTACAATAATTCTATTGTCATCATAATACAGGGTTACTGGATTAACAATGCTAGGAACCACACATAATTTTGTGATGAACTTCTTGATCCAAAAAACATCTTTTGTCCACTAAAATGTGGAGGTGTACTCAGCTTTAGTTGTAGAATCTACCTTGATCTCTTATTTGAAATTCTTTCAACTTACAACACCATTATTTAAAGTAAAATATAACTAGACTGGTTTTTTTATTTTCAATATATGATTGAAAACTAACATTCAAATAATCATGAACTACTAGTTCATCTCCTCTATAAATCATAAAAACATTTCTTATTCTTTTCTTTATTTTATTTTTATTAATCAATTATTTGATGAATATTAAATATATAAAAAATATTTATTAAAATTAAATATATTAATATAATCAAAGTTAATATCACATGTAATTAATCAATTAACTACTGGCCATATACACTAATAAACCCAAGTAGATAGAGTTCAAATAGGATAAATGGAGTAACTCCACCTACCTTTAACAACTACAAAGATATATCATGCACTCACATTTCCAGGACATGTGAGACTTACTAAACGGATTTAAGGATTGTCTTTATAAATTGAACAATGTCCATATATGATCTCAACATTTCACCTAACAGTGATCTCAAAAAAAATTTATTTAGGAGGTCTTTCAGCGTCGCAATCGTAATTCTCAATCAAAGTGAACTTTGCATCAGCCTCAATGTGTACGCTTGTTTGTCTATAAGAGATCTCAAACCTCGTCACTTGGTACATGAATAACCATGATAAGCTTGATTTTTCCTCTTTATTTGTCGCGCTGCCATGGAAGCTCATACATTTTTCCAAAATCCTTCGTTGTAACTTCAGCTCCATAATCTTTGTTAACATGAAATAATTTACAAGATGACAAAGGTGAAGAAATATTCAAGCCTGAAAAAATACATGGGCTATATCCCTCTTGCCGTGAACCCATAATTCCAATCGCAGTCAAGATTCTTAACATCAAACTCAGTAATTGCTCATCTCCAGTGATTTCGCCGCTGCAGTTAGAATGTTTATCCAACATTTATTGGGGTTATAATTTAATAAGTGTTAGAAATCTACTTTTTAACGCTGGGTTATACTTTTTTTATTTTTTCAATAAACTAAACTTGCCAAAATTAAAAAAAGATGATTTGGATTAGTAAAATAGCTTATCCAGTAAATATTATCTGAATTTAGCATATTATTTTTTATTTAGAAAAGTATTAAAATAATATTTTTTTATTTTTGATTTTAGCAAATCAATGATCTGAAAATATATAAAAAATTAATTTAAAATAAAATAAATAAATTTTAGCAAATCTCATTTAGGTGGCATTTCTAAATATGACATAAAACAACCCTCTGGAAACTGTTTGGGCTGTGTACTAGCTGAAAAGAGGCCTATCATATTGTTAATATGGAAAGGAGTGAAACACGATTCTGTGCTGATTAATAATCGCTTGCCCTGAGCTCAAGCCCATTCCGATTCTCTTAGGAGTCGATAGCCCAGATCTACGTTTAAGTTGGAATCTATATTATACATCACAGTTTGAGAAGAGCCATCATGGGGTGGTGGCGCAGTTGGCTAGCGCGTAGGTCTCATAGCTTCTGAGTTATCCTGAGGTCGAGAGTTCGAGCCTCTCTCACCCCAAATGGGTTTTTTGTTGCTTCCTTTTCTTTGTAGCATAACCCATATTCGATGGCGCATGTCGTTTTCTTACCCAGTGCCAACGTCGATTTGTCTGATTGTACAGTACGCCTAAATCCCTAAACATGCAGGCAGTTCGTTTTCCAAATTGTGCTTGTGATCCTCCTCTTATTTAAGAGAGAAGGAAAACTTATTTTTACTCAATCAAGGCCCATCCAAGACTGCGATCGATAACAAGATGCGAGCCATGGCCTAGAGCCGTGATGTCTAGATCGGCAAGCTAAATCAACGTTTTCAATACTTTAGTGGTGGTAGTCGGTGCCTAAGCATGTGTTTCCATCACTTTTGGGGTCCATTTTCCCTCATAGAAGTATTTTCATAGCATATTAAAAGATATCATGCATCAGGATTCAGGTCGCAAGCCAGTGGTCCTTATTTTTCAGCCATTAATTTCCACCTCGCTTCTTGCTCTTAGCCAATATATATTAGCTGTATGTGATTGTGGAAGTATTCAATGGTTCCTTTACTCTCCCCGGTACATATATAACTGAAGAAAGTAGCAAATTTCACACGCCGTATACATATAGCAGTGAAAATCCTGGGAAAGAGTGGTTCGCAATTTTACCTCAACCTTTTTAAGCATTTAGCAGATTTATTTGTCTCTGCGTAGCATTTATTCGAGATGAGGACTGTACATGTCGATGAAATTCTCGCAGGGTGAGGTGGAGGGGCCCAGGCGGAAATACATAGACAGATGCTAATCATATCATAGATGAGCCAAAATCAGAAGGTGGGTTCGTTGAGTGGAGTTATCAATCGTGTTAACCAAGGAATCTTCAGTAACTAAACTCCTTGACTAAACTAATAGCAGTAAGGATTTTACTCGTTTACTTGCCTGGGTTGAGAGTTGATTTTCAGTGTTTTCTGTTTATGCCATTGATGTTGAGACACGCGGTGGGACTGAAAGCTGCAGGCTTGGTAGGGTACTAGTTGCATACTAGAAGGGGATACCTCATTTTGAGTCACGTGGGTTCCCATGCGTAGGTGATGGGGTGTCTGGGGTTTTGAAATTTTTTTAAAAAATATATATATATTAAAATAAATATTTTCTTACATTTTTTTTTTTAACATCATGGTATTAAAATTATAAAAATTAATTTAATATTTTTTTTCATGCTAGAAATATTTTTAAAGCGATGCCAAATATGAATCTGCACTCCAGGACTCACCGTGCCTTCCTGGTAATGTAACACCATGCGACTCTCGCATTCTTATGTACTACAATGACTGCCAGTACAATTAATATTTAATATTTGCTTTTGTACATTGAATTTGTCCTAAAAGTTTGTTTTAGAAATTTAAAAACGTTTTTAAAAAATAATTTTTTTTATTTTTTTTTCAAATTATTTTAATATGCTAGTATAAAAATTAAATTCTGAAAAAATATATATATTATTTTTAAATTAATTTAATATGCTAGTATAAAAAATAAAAATATATATTATTTTACTATATTTTTAAATAAAATATAATTTAAAAAACAATAATAATAACGAGAAAATTCATCTCATGCCTCTTTATAGCCAAGGCCTTGTGATCATGAACGAATGTATAATTCTTAATTAATTTAATATTAAATAAAAAATAATTTAAAAATGATTTAAAAAGTAATATAATTTAATATTTGTTAACCCATCAAATTTGTGATTTGGGTAATGATACCGAGTTAATTTTATAGAAAATAAAATAAAACAAATCATAAAATATAATTTTTAATAAATAAAATATTGAATGATAAATTTAAAAAAAAAATCAAATTAACTAGATTAATGATATACAGTAAAACCAACATCTATTAATGATAATGATAATGATAATAAAATTTGTTACTACAAGGAAAGGATTGAAGAAGCACGGAACCATACTTACTGCTAATTAAGTGACCAAAGATGGGTCAATAAGTATCCACACATAAAAGCACCACATGTATTGTTGGATCATACGAGGCTCTTGATGGCTGCGGGGGTGGGACTTGAGGCTGGTGTGCTGTGGCTTCAATCTGTGCTATGATCAACGTGGGGTGACATGGCTTTACGCGTCGGCAAATGGCAACATGGTTTTCTTTCTTCTTCTTCTTTTTTTTTTTAATGATTGAGAGTGAGTTTTAATTTATTTTTCATTAAAATTTAATTATTTATTTAAAAAAAAATAATTAATTTTTAATGTTTTTAGATTATTTTGACATGTTTTATTAAAAATAAATTTTAAAAAAAATACAGTTGTTAATATTGTGGTCGTACTCGATTTGATGATGCGTAAACTATTGTAAAGAAAAACCATCATATTCTTGGGCATCAGCAGTAATGATGACGGATATTTTTAATCAACCAAATCTCTTGTGGGAAGAATGCCTTTACCGTTCAATCATATGGTGGTGTTGGGCCCATCAAGTGGGAATGAAAGTGCCATTGACAGCCTTTGTGGGTTGACATGATAAGGCTGTTCTGGCGACGATCTATACAGAGGCGTTTGATACTGAAAAATAAAAAGTGTTAGGAAATAAATCAGTTAGAAGTGAGGTTGACGATACATAAATGAGTTGCTCTCAAACTCTAAAAAATGATGGTTGTAGGAGATTATTTTATCTTTGCTTGCAAGAATATTAATTACTGGTGAGATCGAAGGTATTGAATAAAGCCTGTAGACTGAATGTAAGGAAAAAGAGTCAAACCAGGACAACTTACTGTATTTGATTTCTCTAACCTTGTACCTTTACTTTATTGTGTTTCTTAATTTATCTTGCAATACTCGAGTGTTTGGTCTCTCTTTAGGTTTTTTTGTTTTTTTTTTTTTATATATATATATATATGAAAGTATATCCACCCCTCTTTGAAGCCTAATTATTAGCCCTACACCTTCAATAATTCATGAACCGATCCCTTTCATTTGCGTTTTTTTTTTCTTTTTTAGAAATTGTTATTTGTTTTCTAAAACTCTAGCTTATATGCATGTTTTCTCTTTAATTGTTTTTTTTATTTCCTTTTTAAAATATAACGTCGGTAGATGGTAAATATATTTTCTTTTATAAAAAATAACTAAAAAGAAAAAAAAACGATTATTTGATCTCTTTTCATGCAATGGTATATTGAAAACACATGTGTTGTGTAAGTTTTTTTTTAACCACTTTTTTTTAAAAAAAAATACAAACCAAATCAAATTGAATCGGTTATTTTGTTTGGTTCAACTCGTAATTTTTAAAAATAGAAATTTTGATTGGGTTAGTTTTTTTTACCCGAACGAAAATGCTAATTCCTAAGAGAACTCGGTTAAAAAACAATCACATACATCATAATAGGCGGAGGCAAGAAAGCCACGAGTGTTTGCCAAATGGCAACCTCTTGTTGGTTAGTCCTCTAGCATATATTCGCCGTTCTTTTGATACCATAAATGATATCTTCCAATATTAATAGAAATTATTTTTTTTCTTGTACAATCTTACTAATTAAATTTAGTATTTTTAAGGCTCTAAATTCGAATGATATTGCCTTCAAAGTTCAAGATAAAATGGTTAACAAACAAACATCTTCTTTGTCGGCCACTTCTCATTTCTGCAGTATAGGAACAACCACTCCTCCACAATTTGATATGGTCCGTGTAAATTAAGAATCATCCTTATTTCCTTTAAGATACGAATTGTTTTTCTTCAGTTATAGCCCTACCAGCTCGAAATACAAGTCTTCTCTAATCTGCAAGGTGTGCCTTTTTTATGTAAAAAAAAAAAATAGTGGTGATATATATGAGGATTTTCTTTTTTAAAAAAAAATTGCTAATTCAAAAAAAATTAAAAAAATAGTTAAATTTAGTGAGTAACAAATTGCACGTGTCACCATCAGTTCTCTTTTGTTAAATAGCGCATAAATTACAATGAAAAAAAAGAAGATAAAAAAGCAGAACAAAAAAAAAAACTATAGAGAGATGTCGAAACTCTAATGATGATGTCACTAGTATCGTCAAGAAGATCTCAACAAGACAAATCTAGTAACATCAAGAAAAACCATTAATAATAACCAGAGTGGGTCACACGAGTCGTTCAAAGGTGGAGAGTAACTCACTTATTTTTGGACGGCTCATGGGGCTCACTCTAATCAGAGCATGGCACATGGATATCATCTATGACTCGTTAAATTATATTATTTTTTTAAATATGTTTTAGACTTATATTTTATATGTTTTTTTATTATGTTAATGTAAGAAAAATGAGATAGAGTTTTAAAGTGTGATGATAGTTGTAAAAACTTTTTATTTAAAATACATCAAAATAATATTTATATTTATTTTTTAAAAAAAATATTTTTGATTTTAAACTATTCAATAATATAAGCTTTTTTGGAATATAGTTAGAAACCGGCTCGAATTAACACGATCACAGTAGAAGTAATCAGTGAAAGCAACTAAAAGTCAGCTTTTTGATGAAAAATAAAATATCATAAAGCAAGCCTTGTACTGTGATAAAAATAAAATAATAAACTAGATAATTTAACCAAAATAAAACGCGCCCGCCGCCAGCGCATCAAAGCAATTTCGACTACTCTTTTATCATCACGACTCTCATTATCATCGAACTCTTTTATTTCATTTTTTAAATAAATATCCGATCTAGATTGAATTCTTTGTACATTCGTAGATTTATTTACATTAATATCTAGATTTTTATTTTTTATGAATTAAATATTTATATTTGAGAGTTTGGCTTCTTTTATTAGGAATTTAATTCCCTACTTGTTAGG